>ERZ1022756.71-NODE-71-length-37044-cov-7.949769_pt1 | contig 37044 bp, 35 predicted proteins | sample MGYA00520902_ERZ1022756 | MGnify/ENA primary metagenome ERZ1022756 (study PRJEB33162, sample SAMN09537601) | freshwater metagenome | isolation source: freshwater | place: Canada:Alberta | collected 2017-07 | study: EMG produced TPA metagenomics assembly of the...
ACAGGGCCTTTTTGGTAACTGGGTTCTTACGAAACCTTGATGTCCTTGAAAGGTGAACGTGAGTCGATGCCTGGCTCTTTTGGAAGGCCGAGCACGCGCTCACCAACGATGTTGCGCATCACTTCGTCAGAACCGCCTGCAATACGCAGACCTGGTGCTCCGAGAACGAAGTTTGCCCATGCGTAGGTGCCCCACTCGCCGCTGTCTGCGATGAGCTTTGGTCCGAGAACATGCGAGATGAACTTCACAAGGCGAGCTTGGTTGTCGACCAACACCATCTTGCCGATGGAGCCTTCTGGTCCAGGCAACTGTCCGGCCTTGGCCTTTGCAGTGGTGCGCTGTGCGTTCATGTTTGCAATGCGGTAGTTGATCACGATGTTGGCAAGTTCATTGCGGATCAAAGGATCGGACTCAAGGCCGTAGTGCTTGACCATTGCAATCACGCGAGTGAGCAAGTTGGAGTCACCAGAGTTGTTGGTACCAATTGATGCACGCTCGTTCATGAGTGTGGTGAGAGCAACGTTCCATCCGTTGTTGACATCACCAAGACGCATGTCGTCCTTCACGCGAACTTCATTAAAGAAGATTTCGTTGAAGCTTGCGCCACCGGTCATCTGCTTGAGAGGACGCACTTCAACGTTTGGATCCTTGAAGTCGATGATAAAAGCGGTGAGGCCCTTGTGCTTGGGAAGATCCCAGTCGGTGCGGGTCATGATTTCGCCGATGTCGGAGTAGTGCGCACCAGTGGTCCACACTTTCTGACCGGTGATGACCCACTCGTCGCCGTCCTTGACGGCCTTGGTGGTGAGTGATGCAAGGTCGGAACCTGCACCTGGCTCGGAGAACAACTGCGATGCGATCATCTCGCCACGCCAGAGCTTCCTCACATAAAGATCTTTTGCACGCTGTGAGCCGTGATCAGAAATAGTGGGGGTCACCATCCCGAGGCTGATGGTGAATGCACTCTGGTCTGGCACGCGGAACTGTGATTCGAGTTGGCTGTATGCGCGGTCGAATGCTGGTGGCAATTGACGGCCACCGTATTCGGTTGGACCAGAGATCCAGCCAAAGCCTGCATCGAACTTCTTCTGACGCCAGAGCTTTGCTTCTGCTGCGTTGTCAGCTTCTTGCTGACGATCCTTCTCGCGGTAGAAGTTGTCAGAGCCTTCGCCCCAAACAAATGCCTTCTCGACCGGACGGCGTTCAACATTTGCTTCAAGGAAGGCAAGTGCTTCCTTTTCGAATTCTGCGAGTGTGATGTCAGCCATGTGGATTCCCCTGTATGAGATATGTGGTTGAGGCACTCGCCAGCCCCCAGGGGGTGGCAACTGCTATCGATACGGTACCTGCCAACCGATTAGTAGGCGAAGCCGACCCGCGGTTGACTAGCGTGACATATATGGGTCAGCCAGTGGCAGTACAGCAAAAGACAGGCGGTACCCCCGCCATCGTTCGTTTCGAGACCAATCGTTCCCTGACGGGTAGTGGTCATGAGCGCTTTAGTAGCGCCGCCGAGGCCAAGGGCCCACGCCCCGCAGCCGTGTTATCACGCCTTCTTTTCGAGTCCGGCCAGGTCTCGTGGGTGCACGTCTACAGCAACATCGTGACCGCTGGGCTTGCCGCAGGCGCTTCGCAGTCTGGTCTTGACACCATCGTTCGCGACATGTATCAGTACTGGAAGCCAGGCATGACGCCTCCGTCGCTGGAAGAACTCTTGGCCAACATGCCCGCTGAAGCAGCACCTGCTGCAGCCGCACCATCAGCTGATGGTGGTCCTGCTCTTGATCCTCGCGTGCCTGCTCATTTGTGGGAGCGCAGCCGTTTGGGCCGTGAGCGCTGGATGGCCAAGCAGGGCTAAGCCCTTTCTGTCGAGTAACGGCTCGGCTTTGCCCGCATTAGTCGGGCATTGAATCATACGAACACCTGTTCGCTATCGTGACCGCGTGGGTCATCTTCTCCTTCCCGAATTAACCGGCACACATTCGTCTGGCGTTGAAACAGGTGCGCAGTTTGCGCAACGTGTTTCTGCGCGTGCCGAAGCAGGCTTTGGTCCGGTTCCTGTTGCACCCGCACTGGCCAGTCTTCTTCCGTCATCAGGTCTCGAGCGTGGTGGTGTGTATGCGTGCACTGGTGATGCACCGATGTCGTTGTTGTTCTCTCTTGTTGCTGCGGCAACAGCGCAGGGTTCGTGGTTGGCGTTTGTCGATCTGCCGCGTGTGGGTCTAATGGCGGCGCATGAATATGGCGTCGCATTGCAACGCGTCATGTGTGTGAGTACAGGTGGTCAAGCACAGTCGTGGTCGCATGTTGTTGGCGCATTGGTCGACGGCGTTGATCTTGTGGTGGTGTCTTCGCCGGCATGTTCTGCGGGTGAAGCGCGACGCATTGTTGCACGTGCGAAGGCATCAGGTGCGGTGCTGATCATTCTGGGCAAGCCAGGTCAGTTCTCTCCCGATGTTGTGTTGTCCTCGTCGACTACTGAATGGCACTTCAATACGCATGCAGCATCTCGCACGATGTCGGTACAGGCGCATGGTCGTCGTGTGTACAACCAACGTGCACTCACGGTGCAGTTGCCTGCAGCAGATGGTGCGGTGTCGTTGTGACTCGCTCGATTGCGGTGGTGTTTCCACGGTGGCAGCAGCAATACGGCGCGCTGGGTGAACAGCACGCCTTCACCATGTTTGAACATGTGGTGCGCAGCATCACTGCTATCTCGCCGCTTGTTGAAGTGGAAGAAGTGGGCACTGTGGTGATGGCTGCACGTGGACCATCGCGGTACTTCGGTGGCGATGTTGCAGTGGCACGCATGTTGCACGACATCTGCAGTGTTGTTGATTCTCCGTATGGCGTGGGCGTTGCTGATTCTCGATTCGCTGCAACAGCTGCGGCACACCTGGCAGTCTCACGTGGCACGCCGTGTGTTGTCGATGCGTCGATTAGTCAGCAGTTTTTATTTGCACTACCCGTTGCGTCGTTGGCTCATGTGGGCGGCATAAGTGTCGACACTGTTGATCTGTTGGGTCGACTTGGTCTTGGCACGTGCCAAGCAGTGCATGGTGTGGGCGAGTCTGCGCTCATTGATCGCTTCGGCACAGAAGGCAAGCATGTATGGCAACTGGTGTCGGGTGCAGAGGTGCGGTACTTGGCGCCTGGAGCACCACCATCAGATTTCGCACAACACATTGAGTTTGAATCTCCGCTCACATCAGCAGATCATGTGGTAGCAGCGACGCGCCCCACAATCGATGCATTGGTGAATGCCATCGCCGGCCACGGGCAACAGTGCGTGCGCATGTTGGTCACGTGCCAAACCGATCATGCAGAAGCCACATCACGTATTTGGGGAGAGCCTCGTGGTTTTGGTGCAGCGTCACTTGCGCAACGTTTGCTGTATCAACTCGATGGCTGGTTGGTAACAAACGAAGCAGACCCCGATGCGCCCACCAGCGGTGTGGTGCGGGTGGAGTTCACGCCGTTAGAAACACGTGAAGTGTTGGTGGTGCAGCCATTGCTGTGGGGCGGTAACGAAGAAAACACCGAGCGTGCTGCACGTGCAGCTGCCATGGCGTCTGCAGTGGGTGACCACGTGCAGGTCACAGTGCCACGATGGGAAGGCGGGCGTGATGTTGCCACGGTGTATTCACAGATCCCGATTGCACTGGTTGATCTCTCCGACCAATACGAATCCGAACAACGCGTGAACACAGGCAAAGGCGTGGCGCGCGATTGGAGCGGCGCAGTGCCGCGTCCGTCGCCGGCGTCTGTTGCTGTTGTTCCACCCGAGGCCCAGGTGCTGAATGCAGCAGGTGTGCCAGTCGGTGTCACGGGAAGGCATGAGTTGAACACAGAGCCCGCAGTTGTCACGGTGTCAGGACACACATACGCGGTGATGCGCACGGCAGGGCCATGGCCTGTGGAAGAGCGATGGTGGGATGCACGCCGCAAACGCAGGCATGTGCGCTTGCAGTTATTGGTGCAAAACAAACGTGGCGCACTGCGAGTGTTTCTCATGGGCTTAGAGAATCACGAATGGCGTTTATTGGCGCGCTACGACTAACAAAGCCAGGCAGGCGACGAGTCATGTCGTGAAATGTGCGGTGGTGTGCCACAGTAGAGACGTGCACGCCAATGCTGACATCGCAGAAATTCTTGAAGTGCTCAGTGTGCGCACACCTGTTGATGAACGCGAGCGCGAATCAATCGAGAAGTTTCTTACAGTTGTTCCCACATTGACAGAGCCGTATGACGAAGCTTTAGGTCTTGTGCACGTGACTGCATCGGCAATTGTGGTGAGCGATGCAGGTGACAAAGTGGCACTGCACCTGCACAAGCGCTTAGGCATGTGGTTGCAGCCAGGTGGACATATCGATGCAGGCGAAACACCAGCACAAGGTGCATTGCGTGAAGCAGAAGAAGAAACAGGTTTGCCAGTACGTCACGAAGACGGCAACGGATTGTTTGTGCACGTTGATGTGCACGCGGGTCCCAAGGGACACACGCATCACGATCTTCGATACGTCGTTCGCGCCCCTGAAGTGCCGATGAACCCAGCTGAAGGGGAGAGCCCCGACGCCCGGTGGTTCACCTGGGATGAGGCCATCGAGATTGCAGATGTGGGCCTTGTGGGTGGATTGCTGGCGACAAAAGCCTTACTGGGCTTGTAACTACCCCTTTTCATACGAACATATGTTCGGTACGCTCATGGAGTGATTCGTGAGACCCCCGCGCCCCAATATGCAGAACTGCATTGCCGGTCGAACTTTTCATTTCTCGAAGGTGCGGCTCATCCTGAAGAGTTAGCCGAGGTTGCATCATCGCTGGGGCTCAGTGCATTGGCGGTGACTGATCGTAATGGTTTGTATGGCATCGTGCGTTTTGCAGAAGCGGCGCGTGCAGTGCAATTGCCCACGGTGTTCGGTGTTGAACTCGACATGGGTGCCTTCGGTGAAGTGGTGTTGTTGTCGCGTGGCGCAGCAGGATACGCGCGCATGGCACGCGCCATCAGTGAAGGACAAATGGCGGGCAGCAAAGGTGCGCCTGTGTTCACCGTATGCAATGTTGCCAACACAGTGCAGCAGCAATGCATGGTGCTCACGGGTGGTAACAACGGCGCAGTGGTACGTGCATTGGTGCAGCATGGCCCCACTGCCGCAGAACATGTCACGCGTCAACTGATGGAAGCATTTGGTGCAGACAATGTGTTGATGGAGTTGTGGGATCACGGAGACCCCATTGACGCGGTACGTAACGACCAGTTGGTGCGTATTGCTGCTCGTCTCGATGTGGAATGCGTTGCCACCAACAACGTGTCGTATGCAGTGCCATCACAACACCGATTAGCAACTGCAATGGCAGCTGTGCGTAACAGATGTGATCTCAACGAGATTGATCACTTATTGCCGCCGGCCGCTACGGCGTATCTGCGTTCGGGTGCAGAAATGGAACGACGGTTTGCGCGATACCCCGGTGTGGTGCAACGCGCGGCAGATGTTGCGCGCGAGATCGCATTCGACTTGTCGCTGGTGGCACCGCAACTGCCGCCGTTTCCATGCCCTGACGGCCTGAACGAAATGGAGTTTCTTCGGCGACTTGTCACGAAAGGAGCAGAGCATCGTTACGGCATAAAGCCTGACGGTGGTGAAGACCTGTCATTGCGTGCGCGTGCATGGCGCACCATCGAGCACGAGCTTTCCATTATTGAAACTCTCGGTTTTGCTGGCTACTTCTTGGTGGTGTGGGACATCGTGCGCTTCTGCGAAGAGAAGGGCATTTTGTGTCAAGGCCGTGGCAGCGCTGCCAACAGTGCTGTGTGTTATTCACTGGGTATCACGAAAGCCGATGCAGTGTCATTGGGTTTGTTGTTTGAACGTTTCTTATCGCCCGAACGTGATGGGCCGCCCGACATCGATATCGATATCGAAAGTGGCCGCCGTGAGGAAGTCATTCAGTACGTGTTTCAGCGACATGGTCGATTGCACGCAGCACAAGTCGCCAACGTGATTACGTACCGGTCCCGTTCCGCGGTGCGCGATATGGCCCGAGCATTGGGATACGCACCTGCACAACAAGATTCATGGAGCAAGCAAGTTGATGCGTGGGGCAGCGTGGGGGTGACAGCCACACAGCGCGAGCACGACATTGAACCCATGGTGCTAGAGATGGCAGCTGAGATAGAAAACATGCCGCGTCACTTAGGGATTCACTCTGGGGGCATGGTGATGTGTGACAGACCAATTGTTGAAGTGTGTCCGGTGGAATGGGCGCGTATGGAGAACCGCAGTGTGCTGCAGTGGGACAAAGATGATTGCGCAGCTATTGGTCTGGTGAAGTTCGACCTTTTGGGCCTCGGGATGCTGTCGGCGTTGTCGAATGCGGTGGCGTTCATCTCTGAACATCGTGGATACGAGTTAGATCTTGCGATGATCCCTCAAGAAGACGATGTGTACACCATGTTGTGTCGTGCTGACACGGTGGGTGTGTTTCAAGTGGAGTCGCGTGCGCAGATGTCCACGTTGCCACGTCTGAAGCCACGTCGCTTCTACGACCTCGTGGTGGAGATTGCACTCATTCGTCCTGGCCCTATTCAGGGTGGGTCGGTGCATCCGTATATCCGTCGTCGTAATGGTGAAGAACCCATCACGTATCTGCATCCGTTGTTAGAGAACGCTTTGGCAAAAACATTGGGTGTGCCGTTGTTTCAAGAACAACTCATGCAAATGGCCATCGATGTCGCGGGCTTTACCGCTACTGAAGCAGACCAACTGCGCCAAGCAATGGGATCAAAGCGTTCTGCACTGCGGATGCAGCGACTGAAAGATCGTTTGTATGAGGGCATGGCAATGCGCGGCATCACGGGCGCAATCGCCGATGAGATCTTTGACAAGATGGCGGCCTTTGCTAGTTATGGCTTTCCCGAAAGCCACTCAGTCAGCTTTGCGTATCTCGTGTATTCATCGTCGTATATCAAGTTGCATGAACCTGCAGTGTTTTGCGCGGCGTTATTGAATGCACAACCAATGGGGTTTTGGTCGCCTCACACATTGGTGCGCGATGCTCGTCGTCATGGAGTGGTGGTGCACACGCCCGATATCAATGCATCAGCAGATCTGGCCACGTTAGAACCATGCACAGATTCATTTGGTGGTCTCGCCGTTCGTTTAGGTATCGGTTCCGTGCGTGGCATCGGTGCAGAGGTTGCGCGTGCGGTGGCACAAGGACGTCCGTATGCATCATTGGAAGATCTGGCACGCCGTGTTCCGCAGTTGTCGCGCAAGCAAATGGAAGCGATGGCGACTGCTGGTGCATTCACACACAGTTTTGGTGACGACCGCAGACACACGCTGTGGGAAGCCGGCGCTCACGGCAACAACGGTGAGCACCTACAAGGCATGTTGGGTTTGAACTCGCGCCCCACATTGCCCGGCATGGAGCCCGTCGAAGAAGCAATTGCTGACTTGTGGGCCACCGGCATTTCTCCTGATGGTCACCCCACCATTTTCTTGCGCGAACAACTGAATGCGAAAGGCGTTGTGACTGCCGATGCGTTGGCGCAGGTGCCGCATAAAGACCGTGCGTGGGTAGCGGGCATTGTTACTCATCGCCAGCGCCCTGTCAGTGCGCGCGGTGCAACGTTCATCAGCTTGGAAGATGAAACAGGTCTCATCAATGTGGTGTGCTCGAAAGGGTGTTGGGCGCGGTATCGCGCAGTGGCACGTGATGCGTCGGCATTACTTGTGCGTGGGCGAGTGGAATCTGCCAATGGAGTGATCAACGTGGTGGCAGAACACATGGCGCCGCTCTTCACGCCTGCTGCAGTCCCTAGTCGAGACTTTCGCTAATCAGAGGTTTCTAACTGCTGTGCTCAATTTCAAACGGCACGTCAGGAATGCCGTCGTTCACAATGATGTGGAGATACGAAGCGATGTCTCGCGGAGTGAAGTTGTCATCGCCCTCATACGCGAGCATGTCCGCAAGGCTCCACCAGCGATGCTCGTGAAGATTCTCGGCACGAAGTTCTTCTTCTGTAAACGATGGCGCAGGCGTAAAACGTTCTGTGCGCACCATGTACACGGTTTCAGTTTGGCCTCGCCATTCCACACCATCACCGTCAATGAGTCGAAAATGATGTGTGCGCTTCCATACCGGTGCACCGATGGTCGCGCCAACGAGACCTGTCTCTTCGAGAAGTTCACGATGCAGTGCATCCATGTGGTTCTCGCCTTCGTCAATGCCGCCACCTGGCAACACCCAGAACGCACCATGGGGGAATACCAATCGCACCATCAACACGTGGTGGTCGGCATCCATGACTAACCCGCGAATAGCGGGGCGAAGCCGAAGAGAACTCATTCGCTCGGTGTGTCGCCGAGACCGTCGTTGAAAACCCGGTACATCTCGTAGATCTCTTTGCACTTGCCACACATCGGCACTTGCTTCGGATCGCGTGATGGCACCCACACGTGGCCACAGAGGGCCTCAATCGGTGTGCCGTTAATACGTGCTTCCAACACTTTTGCAGCAGCGTTCTCGCCGGGCTTTGTTTTCACGATGTGAGCCACAATCGGTTCACCTGTTTCGGTGACCTCTTCGGTGTCGGGACGAACTTCTGCTGGGCGAGTCTTGAGCGGCATTGCCATGTCAACAGTCAAGCACCCGAGACACTGTCGTACAGTGTCGTTTGCATGACAATTCTTGTAGACGACTGCAGATGGGCGCATAAAGATCACGTGTGGTGTCACATGGTGAGTGACCAGTCACTGCAGGAACTGCATGATTTCGCCGAACAATTAGGCATCCCGCCGCGTGCTTTTCATGGTGACCACTACGACCTGCCGCAGTATGTGCGAGACAAAGCCACTGGGTTAGGCGCCGAAGAGGTTTCGAGCAAGGAACTGGTGAGACGACTAGGTAATGCTGGGCTGCGTCTCACGGCCAAGCAACGCAGAGCGTTTAAGCATCAAGATCCGCCGTCGACTTAGAGCAGACACGGAGTGGCGTCTGGCCAGGGGTCGGGCACACCAGCGAGAGTGCGCGGGCAATACATGCCTCCTGTGCCAATGACAGCCCAGTCGAAGAGACGAAAGCCCGCTGCAACCAGAGTGCCTGTGCAGATGTGGAGGAGTGCAATGTCGGCCGGCATAACTGGAGTACCCACACGACTACTAACGAGCACGACTGAAGCAGTGGACGGCATCTCAGAGCAGTGCGCTACAACCGCATGGATGGATTGAGATGAGAGTGGAGGAACTCGAAACATGGCGAGCCCTCTGCGGTGTACATCGAGAAGAAGTGCAACGGTGGAGTTCGCTCGAGGTCGCTGCATCGTCATGCTTGCGACGCCGAGGGCTTCAACGAATGTGTTGATGGGGTCAATGAATGGCCGAGGGATATCAATGAGTGATGCGTTCAGCATGGTGTCTCCGCAGTAATTGCAATGTGCAAAAGGCATCGTGTTGCAACAAGCAGCGATGCGAAAAGGGAATACGCAGAATGTAGAGAGTCGGTGTGTCGTCTATCGCCAGCGAGGCTTGAGCAGCACGTAACCGACTGCTGCTCCGGTGAGAGCGCCACCAATGTGTCCGCCAATAGAGATGCCAGGGATCGCAAAGGTAATGAGCAGGTTCAAGATCAGAGTGGATCCGATGCCGGTCTGCATCGGGTTGATGCCGCGTTGTTTTAAGCCAACTGCTGCGGCCGCCATTAAACCAAACACTGCACCTGATGCACCGCCGGTCAGACCGTTCGGCTCCACAATGAGTGCACCGATTGCACCGCCGACCATTGCAATGAAATACAACGCGGTGAATTTCGCACGACCCATTGCTGGTTCGAGAAGCTGGCCTAGTTGCCACAACAACAGCATGTTCATGCCCACATGAATCAAACCGAAGTGCAAGAAACCCGATGTGATGATGCGATACCACTCGCCATTATTGATGTATGACTGTGAGAGTCCGAGGTCGAATTCGCGGTTGCCTGCAACAGTCCACACGTACACAACAATGTTGATGGCGATCAACGTGCGAGTCACCAAGATATTTTGTGATGCATTCCAATACTTGGCACGAACTGCAGCACTTGGTCGCGCACTACGCACACAATCAACACAATGTGAACCCACTGGCGCTGGAGTGAGGCAGTCGTTGCACGCAGGGCGTTCACAACGAGTGCAGTGTCTCCCAGTTGCTACTTCGGGGTGGCGAGTGCAGAACTCAATCGGTGGCGGGGGATTCGACACGTTGTCAGTGTAGGTGTGAGATGAATTGGTGGTACTTCAGCGTGGTGCTGCTTCGGCGCTTGCACGATTAGCGAGATACCAATCAACGGTGCGACGCAGTCCTTCTGCAAAGTCCATTCCGGCTTTCCATCCCAGCATCTCGGCAGCACGAGTGGGGTCAATGCGGCGACGTGGTTGACCATCAGGCTTTGTTGCATCCCACACAAGTGTTCCGGTGAAGCCTGTGACCTTGGCGATTGTTTCTGCAGTCTCACGAATTGTGATTTCGCGATCTGAGCCAAGGTTGATGGGTTCGATACCTTCGTGAATTTCTGCTGCCAACACAATTGCTGCTGCTGCATCTTCAACATAAAGGTATTCACGACTTGCAGATCCGGTACCCCAGACGTCGATGTGGTCAGCGCCAGCTTCTTTCGCTTCCACGCACTTCTTGATCAGTGCAGGGATGACATGTGAGACCGACTCATGAAACTTGTCGCCCGGACCATAGAGATTGGTGGGAATGAGATAGGCAAATTTTTGTCCGTACTGTGCGGCGTTGACTTGCGCGTGAACAAGGTGCGCTTTCTTTGCAATGCCGTACGGAGCATTTGTTTCTTCGGGGTATCCGTCCCAGAAGCTTTCCTCTTGAAAAGGAACCGGGGTGAACTTCGGGTACGAGCAGACTGTGCCCAAGAGAACTGTCTTTTCGGTGCCAGCTGCTCGCGCAGCTTCGATGATGTGGGTTCCCATCATGAGGTTGTCAAGGTAGAGACGTGCCGGATCAACCAGGTTGTACCCAATGCCGCCGACGCGGGCAGCGAGGTGAATGATGTGGCTTGGGGTGTGCTTGGCGAGCATCGCATCTGCGATACCCGGGATGGTGAGGTCGTATTCATCATGTGTCGGAGCGACTACTTCGGCGCCTTTGCTGGCCAAGAGCCCAACAACCACACGGCCCAGAAAGCCATTTCCGCCCGTGACGAGTACCCGTCGACCTGTCCAGAATTCCGCCATAGGTGCCATCGTAGGACGCGAGCAGACAGAATGAAGGGGTGCGCGTTGCCTACACCTTTGAACAATGCTGGCATCGCGTGCCCGGGGGGACCGGAATCTCGGCCATTGAAGTGGCAAAAGAGCTCTCCCATATAGAAGGTCTCGACCTCTATGGGGTGGCTGGCCGCCACCGTCGTCCGCCCACTGAAGGTTTCATTCCTCCTGTGAAGGTGGCAGCGCTGCCGTTTGGGCGTCCCCTCCTCTATGAGATGTGGACAAGGTTTCAATGGCCAAAGGTGGAGTCAGTCATCGACGATCTCCACCTTGTCCATGCGACAACAATTATTCCACCTGCAACAGATTTACCCCTTGTGGTCACGATTCATGATTTGGCCTTCATTCGTCACCCTGAATTTTTCACGGCACGAGGCAACAAAATGTTCACGCGCAGTCTGCGTATTGTGCAAGATCGTGCATCACTGATTCTGTGCTCATCGATGAATACATATCGAGATTGCATGTACGCGGGTCTTGAAGAATGGCGTTTGCGTCATGTTCCCCTCGGTGTTACAACTCACGTCATTGCCGATGCTGATCGAGAACGAGTGCGTGCTGCGTATTCCTTGCCCGATGACTTCATTCTTTTTGTTGGGACTTTGGAGCCACGAAAGAATCTTGCGCGATTAGTTGAAGCACTGTCATCAATGAGCGATGCGCCACCACTCGTTGTCGTCGGAATGGAAGGATGGGGTGAAGCTGCACCACTCGCAGGACACGATGTGCGCTTCACGGGGTTTGTGCCCTCGGAAGATCTTCCAGCGCTGTACAACTTGTGCACAGTGTTTGCGTTCCCATCCATCATGGAGGGATACGGATTGCCGGTCATCGAGGCAATGGCGCATGGCGCACCAGTTGTGACATCTCGTGGAACATCGACCGAAGAGGTTGCAGGTGGTGCAGCGGTACTGATTGACCCGATGGATGTTTCGTCTATTGCATCAGGAATTCGTGAAGCTTTGGCAAGTCGTGATGCATGGTCGTCGCGCAGTTTGGATCGCGCGGCACAAGTTCCTTGGTCCGAAACGGCGCGGCTCACGTTTGCTGCATACTCCGAATTGGTGGATGAATTGTGAGTCGTGTTCGCATTGCAATGAATCTGTTGTGGTGTGTGCCCGGAGTTGGCGGGAGCGAGGAGTATCTCGTGCGTCAACTTTTGGGTCTTGCTGACATTGAGCATGAATACGGCGTCGAAGTGTTTGCTCCTCTCGGCTTCTCACAACGCCAGCCCAAGATTGCATCGTTGTACACCGTTCACGAAGCACCGAATGACTGCTCGCGTCGTGCAGTGCGTATCTGGCTAGAACATACGTGGCTTGCGAAGAAGACTCGTGAGTTTTCCTTGGTGCACCACGGTGGCGGCACTCTGCCACGCCGCGGTAATGCGAAGACATTGTTGACGATTCACGACATTCAATGGATTGACTACCCGCACTATGTCTCTCCTGTGAAGTTGCGTTACTTGCGCCGTGTCGTGCCGTCATCTGTTCGTCGTGCATCACGTATCGCTGTTCCATCTCGATTCGTCGCAGACTCACTGACGAAGGCGTTTGGAACTTCATCGAAAAAGATTGGCGTTGTTCGCCACGGTCTGGAGAGTGACCTCAGCACCACTGCCTCTGATGAATCAGTTCTTCGTGCAAAGTTCTCGTTAGGAAATGGCCCTGTTCTGGTGTTTCCTGCAATCACGCATCCACACAAGAACCATGTGTTTTTATTGCAGTTGTTGGTGAATGGGGGCAGCGCATGGCAAGACCCTTCACTGCGTGTCGTCTTTGCTGGCTCTGAAGGCTCGCATCATGGCGAGGTGTTGTCGTTTATTGCCGAGCACAATTTGAGTTCTCGCGTGGTCCTACCCGGACGTGTATCAAACGAAGATCGCAATGGTTTGCTGAAGATGGCCGATGCCATGGTGTTCCCCAGCGAATACGAAGGCTTTGGTGCGCCAGTGATTGAGGCAATGCGGATGGGTGCTCCGATCATCAGTAGTGACCGAGCAAGTCTCCCCGGGGTCATAGGTGATGCCGGACTTGTATTGCCACTCACAGTTGAAGCATGGTCCGATGCTTTGGACATTGTTCGTCGGCGCCGCGAAGAACTTGTTGCGTTAGGTCATTCGCGTTCACAGCTCTTTACCGCAGCATTGTCTGCAACCGACTTGGTCGAGCAATATCGCATCGCATTGAATGGTCAACAATGAGCCGTCCCATCGTCGTACTTGTTCCGCACTTTGCGCCCGACACTGCTCCAACGGGGGAAGTCATCACGCGCATTGTTGACGAGTTCATCGCTGCCGGTCAACGCATTCATGTCGTGACGGCGTTGCCGTGGTATCGCACTCACGCCATCGAAGAAGGATGGACTGGGCGCCTTGTTCGTCGAGAGCGCACGGCGTGGGGATCCATTATTCGCGTGCATCCATTTCCAGGAAAGAGCAAAAGCAATTTGCTGCGTCGTGCCATCGGGTTTGCCGGTTTCAGCGCAATTGCTGGTGTGTGCACATTGTTTGCGGGCGGGATTCATCGACGACCAGCAGCGATCATCTCCATGTCGCCACCGTTGACGTTGGGTCTCACTGGTTGGCTTGCTGCTCGACTCCGATTCACAACAGCAATCTTCAACATTCAAGATGTGTTTCCCGATGCCGCAATTGAAACCGGAGCGATTACCAGTAAGCGCATCATCTCCGCTGCGCGATGGCTCGAACGAATCAGTTATCACAGGTCGGATGCTGTGGTCGTCTTGTCAGACGATCTTCGGGACAATGTTGTGGCGAAAGTGTCTCCGCGTCACGTGAGCAAAATCAAAGTGATTCCAAACTTTGTTGATGCAGACCGCATTGTTCCAATGGACCGCCTGACGCCATACCGTCGAGAACTGAACATCGGTGATGAATTGGTGGTGATGTATGCCGGCAACGTTGGATACTCACAATCACTCACGATGTTGTTGCACGCTGCACGCCACATGCCGAATGTGACCTTTGTGATTAATGGTGATGGAGCAGCGCGGGCAGATCTAGAAGCTCAAGCGTCGGGGCTTTCGAATATTCGTTTTGCTGGGTACCAACCACGAGAACGAGTGGGAGAAGTGCTGGCTTCCGGAGACATCCATGTCGTTCCGTTGCGAACAGGTCTGGGTGCTGTCAGTGTTCCTTCAAAGACCTACAGCATTCTTGCTGCGGCTCGTCCGGTGGTGGCCGCAATTGATCCTGGTACGGAAGTCACTCGCATTCTCGACCAAAGCGGTGCTGGTGTCTCGGTTGCTCCTGACAACGAAGAAGTGTTCACAGCTGCGCTGAAGAACATGGTTGAGAACATCGAGGTGGCACGTGAGCAGGGGAGAAAAGGCCGACAATGGGTCGAAACCCATGTTTCCCCCGCTGCAGTTGCTCACTCGTACCTCTCTTTAATCGCTGATATCGGAGTGTGAGCGCCTCTACCACCTCTCAACGGGTAGCCTTTCCTACTCGTGGCTAGTGGTTCATCAGCAAAAAAAGTCGCCCGTCTCGCTCAGAAGGGCAAGGGTAAGAAAGTGCGCTTCCAAGGCGGCACTCTTTTCCCATCGATTATGGCGATTGTCATCGTCCTCGGTACAGGACTCATTGCGTATTCACGTCAATCCGCTCCAAGCCGAAACACTCCTCCCACGATTAACGACCACTGGCATGTTTCGTACGGCTTCTACAAGTGCAATGGCTTTCTCAATGACCTTGCGGGCACTCTTGAAGAGCCACGGACGCCTGAGTATGTGAAGTACAACATTCACAGCCATGACGATGGAGTCATTCACTGGCATGCCGGTGCGCTGGCCACGGGTAATCGCGCGAAACTCGGATTGTTCTTTGACTCCTATGGCGTGAAGGTAAATACCGACGGCATTACATTCCCTGCGAATCAGAACAATGGTGAGTCCTACAAGACATCTGATCTGAAGTGCAAGAACGCACAAGGAAAAATGGTTGCTGCACAAGTGCAAGTCATTGTGTGGGATCAGTACGACAATTCTGAAGTCTCAAAGAAGTACATCACTGACTTCGACAACATCCGTATCAAGAAGGATGGAATGGCAATCACTATTGCCATTGCAGCTCCGGGTGCAGAGATTCCGATGCCAAAGTCGGCAGCGAATTTGCCTGAATTGGGTGCAGTCGATATGGGTGGTGTCACCACCACCACGGTGAAGGGCGCAACGACCACCACGGTCAAGGGCGCCACCACTACTACGGCAGGCTGATGCACGCGGTTGTTCTCGTCGGAGGCTTTGGCACTCGTCTGAGGCCACTCACCCTGAGCACGCCAAAACCGCTGTTGCCGATTGCAAATGTTCGTCAACTTGAACATCTCATTGCGCATCTGAGCACGGCGGGAGTCACTCACGTTGCTCTTGCGCTTGGTTTCAAGCCTGAACCATTCTTTGAAGCTTTTCCCGATGGGTTATGCGCTGGAGTGAAACTGCATTACGCAGTAGAGCCTGAACCACTTGATACAGCAGGAGCCATTGCGTTTGCTGCACGTGATGCAGGCATCACCGAAACTTTCGTCGTGATGAACGGTGACATCTTGTGTGATGTCGATGTCGCCGCTCTTGTTTCTTTTCATAAAGCACAAGGTGCAGAGGGCACGTTGCATCTCACCCCGGTCGATGATCCCTCTCAGTACGGCGTCGTTGAGACAAGTGCAGAAGGAAAGGTGCAACGCTTTGTAGAAAAGCCTGCACCCGGTGAATCAGAGAGCACTGTTGTGAACGCCGGTACGTATGTTCTCGAGCCTTCCGTGATTGATCGAATCCCCGCGGGGCAAAAGATTTCTATTGAGCGCGTGGTATTCCCTGCAATGGTCGCTGACGGAACATTGAGTGCAATGCCCACAAATGACTATTGGATCGATACAGGACGCCCCGATACCTATCTCAAGGCCAACTTGGACTTGATTGATGGCTCCCGCCCAATCATCTTGTCGTCAGTGGGAACAAACGCACGCATTGATGCATCCGCATCGATTACCCACAGTGTGATTGGTGAGGGATGCGTCATCGGAGCTGGTTGCGTCGTCATTGATTCAGTGTTGTTGCCTGGGTCGGTGCTTGGCGATCGAGTTCGCTTAGAGCGTTCCATGGTGATGGGAAGTGTTTCTGATGAATCTTCTCTTACGGATTGCGTGATCGGTGCTGGAGTCGTTGTTCCTCCGGGAGAGCACTTACACAACACGCGTGTTCCTGATCCAGAGCAGAAATCCTGATGTCTGCGACACGCAAGATCATGATCTGCGGTGGTGCAGGGTTCATTGGTTCGTACTTGGTGGATCGTTTCATGGCAGAAGGCCATGAAGTGGATGTTGTTGATGATTTGTCCACTGGATCACTTGCGAATCTCGCTGAGGCTCGCAATGCATCAGGTCGCTTCAAGTTTCAAAACATCTCTGTACTGTCTGGCGAGTTTGCAGAACTTGTTTCATTGCGACGTCCTTCTGTCATTGTCAACCTCGCAGTGTTCTCGCCATCACAGAGTCATCTCAATGGTGCAATGACAGCGATGCAATCGACAGTTGCAGTCTTAGAGGCCACGCGTTTAGGTGGAGTCTCCAAAGTCATCACGGGAATTCCTGCTGCACTTCTGTACGGCGAAGTCACTGCACGCGACCTTCCCATCAAAGAGGGACATCTCAATGATTCACGCACCAGCGAAGAAGTTCTCGCCCGAGCTGCTGCCGATGTCCACGGCGTGTATCGCGATCGTCATGGGGTGGAGTTCACAGTTCTAGCGATGGCCAATGTCTATGGCGCACGTCAGCGCCCTGAAGATGGAGTCGTTGCATCTTTCGCCGATGCATTGGCCAACGGCCGTGCTCCGATTGTTCACGGAAACGGCAAGCAACTGCGTGACTTTGTGCATGTTGACGACACTGTTGATGCGATTGCGCGTTCACTCGACCGAGCAGGCGGCTTGGTGATCAATGTCGGAACCGGCGTGTCCACCAGCATTAATGACCTGTGGTCAACGATGGGTGGAGCATCATCTCCAGTTCCGAGAACGTCTGCTGCTCGGCCCAATGACGTTGCTCGTTTGTCGTTGTCGCCAGTGCGCGCACGAATTCAACTTGGATGGTCGCCCTTCACGCCGTTGGCTGAAGGTCTCGCCACTCTTCGTTAACGGAACAAGTCCTCGCTGGGAGGACGCACAATTTCGTTCATCGACGCATCGCGGAACCACTGAGGATCTGCTCCACGAATAACAGCAACGGGAACGCCTGTTGATTTGCCCATAACTAATTCGGCAGCCGATGCCAATTCGTCTGCGACGCACACTTCTGTGACTTGCATGACGCGCCCGAGTGCATCTTCAGTGCCGCGAAGATCAACGACTGCTGCAATACCGGCCACACCGATTGCGACATCGGTGAGTCCTTTGCGCCATGGTCGACCAAATGTGTCAGAGATGATGACTCCAACGTTGACGCCCAGTTTTGCCTTCACAATGTCTCGAATGCGACGAGCAGATCTGTCGCTGTCGAGCGGAAGAAGTGCGGCGTATCCGCGTTCAACGTTGGAAAGATCGATGCCACTGTTTGCGCAGATGAACCCGTGCTTTGTCTCGGTGATAATGAGATCGCCGCGGCGACGCACAATGCGAACTGCCTCTTCCTCGACGAGTTTCTTATGTGACACCGGATCATCGGCATCAATTTCGACCAAGCGATTCTCTGCCTTGGAAATAATCTTTTGCGTCACAACGAGAACGTCATTGTCGCGAAGTGGGCCGTTGGGCTCACCTGCACATGCTTCAACGATGACATCACCAATCTGCATGCCGGGCGTTATCTCGCCAATTCCTTCAACGCTCCATGCCATTAAGCGGGCCATGTGATGCCTCCTTTTTGTGGTGTCGACTGCACCGTTGTTCTTGCAAGTGACGCTGCTACGCCAGGTTTCGACATGATGGTGTCAGTGACGACGCAGCGCACACCTTCGCGTTCCACTGCATCGACTAGGTGAGCATCTTGTTCGTCAATCACAAGAGTTGCTGCGATTGGTGCGTACATACGTGCAACACCCACCACGGTGGGTTCATGTCCGAGTTCTGTCAGCATGCGGTCGGCTGGTCCTTTGAGGGCAGCGCCAGCAACGATGGGTGAGATTGCGACGACATCGTCACGACGTGCGCGAAGAGAATCATCTACTCCGCTCAAAGCACGGATTGGCCCAATGGACACAATGGGGTTTGACGGTGCAATGACAATTGTGTTGGCCTGGTGAATGAGGTCAGGGTTCACAAATGTCGCAGACTCTGCGCCAACGAATTCCACGCCAGTGACGGGAACAGAGTGTCGCAGTTTGACGAAGTATTCCTGAAATGAGACAGGACCGTCTGAAAGATGCACCATCGTGCGTACTGGCTGGTTGGACATCGGAAGAATCGAAAAGGTGACACCAAATGCTCGGCGAACTTCATCGGTGACCTCGGTGAGTGTTGCACCTTCTCGAAGTCGAGCAGTGCGATAGAAGTGAGTGGCTAAGTCGGTATCGCCGAGGTTGAACCATCGAGGCGCTGCACCAGATCCATCGGGGCGCACTGACTCAAATCGCTCCAGTGATTCCATGGCGCGCCATGTTTCGTTACGCAATCCCCACCCACGTTCGGGGTCGATGGCCTGCGCGACGGTGTATGTGACGGTGTCGATATCTGGCGAAATTGAGAGGCCATGAAGCTCTGTGTCGTCTCCGGTGTTGACAATGGTCACAATTTGGGAGGAATCAACAACCTGGGTTAATCCGGCAAGAAATCGCGCTGCACCGACGCCGCCTGCCAGAACCAAGATCATCCCGTAAGCGTAGGGGGTGGGGGATTCAGAGGTTCACCCCGTTGAGGAGGGGCGCAAGGTACAGTCATCAGGTCCATTCATCCAATAAGGGGTCTTTCCGATGCCACGCGCTTTCATCACCGGAATCACAGGTCAAGACGGCCAGCACCTAGCCGAATTCCTTCACAGCAAAGGCTATGAAGTCTTTGGCATGCTCAAGGGGCAGAACAACCCCCGCGCGTTACAGATTCGAGATGAGTTCCCATATGTTGAACTTGTCCCCGGTGACTTGGCTGATCTGACAAGTTTGGTCTCCGCCCTGGAGTACGTGCAGCCCGATGAGGTGTACAACCTTGGTGCTATTTCTTTCGTGGCTATCTCTTTTGGCCAAGCTGAACTCACCTCCAACATCACCGGACTCGGTGTGTTGCGCATGCTCGAAGCAATTCGCATGGTCGGTGGCACTCAGAACAACCCCATTCGCTTCTATCAAGCATCGTCATCCGAGATGTTCGGCAAGGTACGCGAAGTGCCTCAGAGCGAACTCACGCCATTCCACCCACGGTCACCGTATGGCTGCGCAAAAGTGTTTGGTCACGACATCACGGTGAACTACCGCGAGAGCTACGGCATCTATGCATGTTCAGGCATTTTGTTCAATCACGAAGGCCCACGTCGCGGCCTTGAATTCGTGACTCGCAAGATTTCCAACACAGCGGCTCGTATCAAGTTGGGTGTTGAAAAAGAATTGGTCATGGGCAACCTTGATGCAAAGCGCGACTGGGGTTACGCAGGTGACTACGTGCGAGCAATGTGGATGATGTTGCAGCAGGACGAGCCAGATGATTACGTCGTCGCGACAGGCGAGACTCACTCCATCGAAGAATTCCTCACCTTGGCGTTCCAAGAGGTTGGTCTCGATGACTGGCGTAACTATGTTCGCCAGGATCCTCGCTTCTTCCGTCCTGCAGAGGTGGACCTCCTCATTGGTGATCCAACAAAGGCACGCGAGAAGTTGGGCTGGATTCCTGAAGTTGACTTCCCAACGCTTGTCAGCATGATGGTGCAAAACGATCTCGCGATCGAGACTGCACGCGTTAAGAACTAAATCATTTCTTTCATGCGCTCACGCAGTGCATAAGAGAACACGCTGAGCGCAACAGCAGAGCCTGCAACAAGGCCGAGCTCCACGCGTAAGAACAAGTCGCTACTAGCGAATGTTGTCACGACGCAGAATGCCACCATTGATGACAGCCATCCGATGGCGACCCATCGATGACTGTGAAGAGCAATCACGGCTTGCGCGACTGCCAATGCGAGCATGTACAGACCGCTGGAAAGAGCGAGCAGAGTCAGTGTGCGCCGATCAAGTCCACCGTTGTACATGATGGTGAGTGCCCAGGGGCCCAGTACTGCTGCACCAGCAGTACCCACGATTGCGACGCCGGCAACAAGTTTGAGCAACAAGCTGAGCCCATGACGGAATTCAACATGATCTTCTTTGGCTGCAAGTCGAGCAAGTCGAGGCAACAGAGATGCTTGCACTGCCTGAAACAAAAACAATGGGATGCGGGACATCAGCACACCATTTCCGAACGCCGTCACCATCGCGGCTTGACTGGAGTTGGCAAGAATGTCGACACCAATCGGGCCAGCATTAACAAGTGCGGCAGCCATGATTGATCCGAGGAGAAGCCAGCCGAGGTTGGGTGTGAGTTCTGCGTATGTGGCTTCTGGTCCATCTTCAGTGCGAGTCTGACCACGAGTAAAGACAACAAGTACGGCGATGAGCGGTGACAATGCAACAACAAATGCATACGCCCCAACAGACGTGACGTTGAACTGCCACAAGAGGATGCATGCAATGATTCGCACTGCGCCATCGACGCCCATGATGGTTCCATAAGCAACAAATCGACCTAATCCAGATGCAATGCCTCGGGAGAGATGCATCGGTACATACGCAATGATGGTGAAGATGAGTGCAATGGTGATAATCCAATAACCCTCAAACATCTGGCTCGTGAGCAATGGGGAAAGTGCAGCAACGAGTACGACTAGTAGGGCCGCAAGTCCGAATGCAAGCGGCACCATTTTTCGAATGACTGGATGTCCGCCTTGGAGAAGGGCTCGGCGATGAGCAAGTGCGCGACCGATTTCTTGTTCAACCGGAATCAGAAAACCGGGAACTAATGCAAAGGTGATGAACCACAAGGCAACAATTGGCTTGAAGTCTTCTTTGCCTAATGCGAGTTGGCCCACCTTAAAAAAGGCATATGACGTGATGCCAGAAATAAAAATTCCGATACCGACCGGGAAAATTCCCTCGGGTAGAGGCGCCTTCTTGGGCCCTGTCAAATCAGGGGGATTAGTCGCCTCAGTCACGTAGGCAGGTTAGTTGGGGGACTGGTCGATGACCATGTTCCCCACAGTTTGCGTTATTGCGCAGTATTCGTGCGTGCCTTGATCGACTCAATCAATTCACGGCGGCGTACTTGAGCTTTCTGGAAACCGAGCACGGCGAAACCCACTGCGGTGTAGCCCACTTCGGTCACTTGCTTGACAGCGGGGAGTGACATCACTGCGTTTGGATTCAGACGGCTGAGGTCAAGCGATGTGAGATCGACTGAGTGAAGCTGAGGAAGAGTGATCTTGGGGATCTCAACCTTGGGAAGTTTGTCGAGAGGCAATTTGTCGAGAACTGGTCCTGCGACTTTGGCGAGGTCGATATTGGGGAGCGAGATGTGAGGCAATTTCGTCATGCGGTCAGCGTACTGAGGGGTGCTAACTTCTGCAAGCACTCTGCTACCTGCCGTGTGTCACAAGGGTTAGAGGCCGCTGCCTCGGGGGGTATCGGGCCTCGCAGTAGCCTCGCAGGGACGTGTCAGAGCCACAGGTTTCCCCTTCCCAGCCCCCCGTGGTGGCCGTTATGGTCATCCACGAACCGGGTGACTGGTTGACAGAGTCCCTTCGGGCTCTCGCCGCGCAGGACTATGCCTCGCTACAGGTCCTGGCGCTGATGACTGGTACCAGCGAGAACGCAGGGTCCCGAGAGGTCCTCGACACCATCGAAACAGAACTTCCTCAGGCAGTCGTTCGGTTCCTCGGGTCGAACCCTGGATATGGCGCCGCCTGCAACACGGTTCTGCAACTTGTTCAAGGAGACAGTGGGTTCTTCTGCTTCTTGCATGACGATGTGGCTTTGGCTCCCGATGCGATCACGTGCATGGTGGATGAGTTGTATCGATCAAATGCTGGTGCTGTTGGCCCAAAGATTGTTCATTGGGACAACCCGAAGATGATTCAGTCGGCGGGTATTGCAGTTGACCGTTTCGGTGTGCAACTGCCGTATGCCGACGATGGAGAGTTGGACCAAGAACAACACGATGCGGTGCAGGACGTGTTCATCCTGCCGGGCTCATGTTTGTTGGTGCGCGCAGATCTTTTTCGCACGGTGGGTGGATTCGACTCCAGCATCCATTCGTCGGGCAACGACCTTGACTTGTGTTGGCGTCTCCACACAACTGGTGCACGAGTTGTAGTCGTTCCAAGTGCAGTCGCGCGACATCGGGAGTCGATGCTTGACCGCAGTGCAGAAGAATGGTTTGTGTATTCCGATGTTGAGGTCGAAAGCACGCGCGTGCGAACGTCGATCGCGTTGTCCTCTCGAGCACAGTTGCCATTTATCTTTCTTGAGACATTGCTCATCACAATCGTGCGGGGTGTTTTGCTTCTTGCGACAGGCCGCGCCTCGCGAGCATGGGCAGAAGTACGAGCATTGTTGACGCTTCCGTTTGGTGTGGGTGAGATCAGGCGTCGACGAGACGCTTTGCAGGAATATCGCGTGGTTGATGGTGACGAGATTCGTGCACTGCAACTTCGTGGGACATCGCATCTGTCGTCGTACTTTCGCCGCCGTGCTCGCCGAGCTGGTCTTGCTCAGGCTCAGTTGCCAAGCGATGTGAAAGAAGCACCTCCACGTGGTTCATACATTTTGTGGACAACATTGGTGCTCTTGCTGATTGTGGGCTCTCGTTCCTTGTTGTTGAACGGATCTGTGTCTGTCGGACAAATGGTGCCGTTTGGTTCATCTGTTCGCGACGTGTTGTCTTCGTACTCCTCCGGATGGTGGGGTGCAGGTTTTGGACAAGTGTCTTCGTTGCCGACTGGTGTTGCGCTGACTGCTGTTGCTGGTGCCACCGCATTCGGCAACATGGGATTAGCGAATACGTTGATGATTGTTGCGTTGCCTTTTGTGGGGTGGCTTGGTGCATGGCGTTTTGCTTCCGTCATGGGAACTCGTGGTGCACGAATTGCCAGTGCAGCGGCGTATGCGGCTGTTCCGTTGGGTTATGCATCCATTGCATCGGGCCGTTGGGGAACATTGCTTGTGTATGCGTTGGCTCCGTGGATGTTGCACTTGTTACGCATGCTGGTTGGCCACGCCGACATCAATGATGCTCGCCCCAAAGAGTCGATGGTCATCGTGGACCCCTCGGTTTGGCGTCGATGGTTCGCAACTCTTGTTCTACTGGTGGCAGTGACGTTCGCGTTTGAACCGGGAATTGTCATTGTGTTGCCCTTGATTGCAGGAGTGATTGGGGTGACAACGCTTGCTCAGGGATTGCACATTCGATGGGCAGGTCGATGGCTGGGGATCACTTCTGTGGCGCTTGTGTCAGGAATTGCATTGAATCTTCCGTGGGCTGGCACCTATGTCAGAAGTGGGTGGTGGGAAGCGTTGACTGGCGCTCCCGTCGACTCTGGTCGCGATGTTGGTCTGTGGGGCTTGGTTCGTTTTTCTGTTGGTGGCTTCTCGCTTTCTCTCCTCAGTGTCGGTCTGTATGCAGCGGTGATTGGTGCGCTGTTCCTCGTGCGCGGTGCCCGTGCAACGTGGACATTGCGTGGCGCATCGTTGGTTGTAATCGGCATGTTGTTGGCCGTACTTGATGACTCTGCCTTATTGCCAGTTCATTTGGTTGAACCTGGACTCATGCTTGTTCCTGTTGCGCTCGGTATTGCGATCAGCGCAGGGGCAATGGGCGCGTCTCTTGCCCTCGACCTCAATCGTGGTCGGTTGAGTTGGCGTCAGCCACTTGGTGCGTTAGTCGGCCTTGCTTTTGCAGTTGGTCTGTTTCCAGCAGCAGTGAATTCGGTCAATGGTTCATGGAATCAGCCATCACTTGCACTTCCGCAGTTGTTGGCGCAACTGCCTGATGCACAAACCGCCGGTAACTATCGCACGTTGTTTATCGGTGACTCACGCGTGTTGCCGGGCGCGCCTCTCAACTTCGGTTGGGGAATTTCATATTCAGTTGTCAATGGGGCAACACCAGCAGTGGACGAATACTGGGAAACACCACCGACTCGCGCACGTGACAATGCAGTTGCAGCTATGTATGGGATCGTTCGCGGGCAGACCTCGCGCGCTGGCCGTCTCTTAGCTCCGCTTTCTGTCAGATACATCGTTGTGCCCATCATCGATGGCGGTCAGTCAACTCGTTCTGATCCAATTGCCGAGCCATCTGGTTTGGTGGAAGCACTGTCGCGTCAACTTGACTTACGGCGTAAATTCGCCTCGCCTGATCTTGTTGTCTTTGAGAACACCGCGTGGGTTCCAGTGAAATCCGTCCTGACTGCAGCGGGATCAGAGAGCAGCAAACTCGCCGGAGCAACATCGATGATCGCAACAAACATCGGCGGAGCGGTTTCGTTACCGGCTTCAGATCGCCCAGATGCGACCGTGGTGGGCGATGTTGCTGGAGGTACTTTGCATATTGCAGTGCCTTTTACATCGCGTTGGAATGTGACCGTTGATGGAAATAATGTTCCCGCCCGCCCAGCATTTGGATTAACAACGGCCTATGACATTGCGACTCCAGGTCAAGCTGTTGTGTCGTACAAAACAACTTCGCTGCACACGCTTTTGATCCTGACTCAGTTTGTCGCATGGTGTCTTGTGATCTTTGTTGCTCTCTCTCGACGCAAGTATTCCTTCCGACGCAGACGCCCGGTTGTGGCACTGGTGTCGAATGAGCCCGCCATTGTTTTGCCTGATGGAGAACCATCATGAACATCGTTCGGAGAATCATTGGAACTCTTCTCATCATCGCTGCAGGTGCAGGGGTGATTGTGATTGATCGACAAGGAGGAGACGCTCCAGTTGGAGCGGCATCAGGGTTGGTCACACTTGGAGGGTTCCCTCAGGCTGTCTCGGGCAATCGCATTAGTACCTCGTGGTTCTGTCCGGGTGCTGCAGCTGGAGATGGTCTTGATGGGGCATCAGTTGTTTTTGCTAACCCCAGTGATGTTGCAATCACCGCAACACTGAGTTTGTTGAGTGACGGACCAGCATCAAACCAGAGCATTTCTGTACCGCCGAGAGACAGGCTGTCGGTGGACATTCTTCGAGGGCGAACAGTTGGTGTCGTCGTTCCCGTTGTTGAGATCATTGGCGGTGTAGGAACTGTTGAACAGCAGCTCGTGTATGCCGCAGGAGACGTCACATCACAATGTGTTTCTCAGACAAGTAGTACGTGGTACTTCGCCGATGGCTTCACAGCAGAGGGTTCATCACAACGCATTGTTCTGACTAACCCGTACCCAGAGAGCGCCGTTGTGAATGTGTCGTATACGACAGCAGAAGGGCAACGCACTCCAGCAAATCTTCAGGGCATCATTCTCACCGCACAGTCGTCAAAGAGTTTGTCAATGACTGATGTCGGCGCGGCAAACGAGACTCAGATTGCAGTGGAAGTCATTGCAACGACAGGACAGATCGTTGCCTCTCGCATGCAGCATTTCCTTGGTGGTGGCCGCCTTGGATACTCAACATCAGTAGGGGTACCTGAAGCTTTGGGGGACTGGTGGTTTACCTCTGGTCGAACAGGTGCACAGGTCACTGAACAACTTGTTGTGTTTAATCCGTCCAAGCGTGATGCTCAATTGAATGTTGCATTCTTTGGTGAAGGAATTACTAATGGTGCAACAACAGAGGCTGCACTAAACGCTTCTGTTCCGTCGCAGGCCGTCGACATCCCTGCTGGTGGTGTTGTGTATATCAACACTGACAACATTGCAGATTTGCCGAAAGGCGACCACGCCATGGTTGTCTCGACTTTGAATGGTTCGCGCGTTGTCGTTGAGCATGTCTTAAGCCAGCGAACAGGTGGGAGTTTCTTCACCGCCATGACGAACGGCATTCCTTCTGGGCTTGCATCGTCAAAGTGGAGAATCCCAAGTGGATTGGCCAAGGGCGCACGCAATGCACTCAGCATTCTGAATACAACATCAGTAGATGGAACATTCACTATCTCTGCAGTAGGTCCCGGTGGACTGATTGATTTACCAAACCTGGTCAACGTGCCGCTCGGTGCGGCGTCACTTGTCAGCCTTGACGTGCCCGAAGGCGTGAATGAGGGTGAAGTGGTGATTACAACTTCAGTACCCGTTGTAATCCAGCGGCGCACTACACGCGGACATGGTCTTGTCGGTTTTGGCATAGTTAGTGCCTTGCCAGTGAGGGAAAAGTGACTGAAGTCGGACTAGTTGTCATCGCAATGCTTGTTGCAATTGGTGTGTCGATTGTCTTGCGTCGTCGTACAGCAGATGCGCCGACACAGGGGGGCTTTCAGATGCCCACTCAACTCGATCGTGGTGATTTTGTTTCGCCAGAGTCTCCATGGCTTGTGGCCATCTTTACGTCATCCACCTGTGATGCATGTGCAGATGTTGCAACGAAGGCAATGGTGCTTGCATCAAATGATGTTGCAGTGCAGCGAATTGATTACATCGATGATCCAGCGCTCCATAAGCGATACAAGATTGATGCAGTCCCCACGTTGGTCATTGTTGATCAACAGGGTGTTGTGAAAAACGGTTTCATTGGGCCAATGAAAGCTCAAGATCTTTGGGCTGCAGTAGCCGAGTGTCGTGATCCTGGCTCAACACCGGACCCATGCAGCAGCCATTCTCCACACGCTCATTAAGCGAGTGATTTAAGCGCTTGTTGTTGCTACTTCGCCCTCTGCGTCGCGCACGATGCGCTCAACAGTTGCACCATCGATGGTCTCATCTTCCATCAACTTTTCAGCGACAAGCTCAAGTCCCTTGCGGTGGTGCGTAAGAAGTTTGTGTGCACGCTGTTCTTGTTCATGAAGAATACGAGATGTCTCTTCGTCAAGAATTTGTGCGGTGGAGTCGCTGTACTCGCGTCCACTGGTCATGAGGTCTTCACCAAGGAATACTTGCTGCTGACCGTTCCAGGCCATAGGGCCAACCTTGTCGGACATTCCCCATTCGCGCACCATACGACGAGCGATTGACGTTGCCTGTTCGAGGTCGTTGGCTGCGCCAGAGTTGAGATGTCCGTAGACAATCTTTTCCGCGACACGGCCGCCCATTGCCTTGCAGATGAGGTCTTCAAAGTATTCGCGAGAGTACGTGTGACGTTCTTCAGGGAGTGACCACGTGACACCGAGTGCCATGCCTCGAGGAAGGATGGTGACCTTGTGTAACGGGTCTGCATGCTGAAGCACCGTGGCAAGAATGGCGTGTCCACCTTCGTGGATAGCTGTTGCACGCTTTTCTTCTGGGTTCAGAACCAAACTTTCACGAAGTGCACCCAACACGACTCGGTCACGAGCATTTTCAAAGTCAACGCCCTCAATCTGGACAGAACCACGACGTACTGCGAAGAGTGCTGCTTCATTGACCAAGTTCGCAAGATCTGCTCCGGACATTCCGGGAGATGCTTTTGCCATGGTGTCGAGATCGGCATCGGGGCCCATGCGCTTATCGCGTGAGTGGACTTTCAGGATTGCAAGGCGCTCTTCGTATTCGGGAAGAGGAACAATGATTTGACGGTCAAAGCGACCTGGGCGCAACAGTGCTGAGTCAAGAACATCAGGACGGTTGGTCGCAGCAAGAATCACGATTCCTTCGGTGGTTTCAAAACCATCCATCTCAGAAAGCATTTGGTTCAGAGTTTGTTCGCGCTCGTCATGACCACCACCGAGACCTGCGCCGCGCTTACGTCCGATGGAATCAATTTCGTCAATGAAGATGATTGCTTTGCCCATCTTGCGGGCCTGCTGGAACAAGTCGCGGACGCGGCTCGCGCCCACGCCCACGAACATTTCCATGAAGTCGGAACCTGTGACCGACAAAAAGCCCACTCCGGCTTCACCGGCGACGGCACGAGCGAAGAGTGTCTTGCCAGTTCCTGGAGGACCCACAAGCAAAATGCCCTTTGGAACGCGAGCACCAATTTCTTTGAAGCGTTCTGGCATGCGGAGGAAGTCAACGACCTCCTTGATTTCTAACTTGACGCCGTCATAGCCAGCGATGTCAGCAAATGTGGTGGATGGCTTATCGGTTTGGTACGGCTTTGCCTTGCTCTTACCGACAGACATAATGCTGCCTGCTTGACCCATGGCACGACGCTGCATCCACACGAAGAATGCGATGACAAGCGCGAACGGCAAGATGATTGGCAGAAGGCTGGTGATCCAGTTGGGTTGTGGTGTCTTGAAGTTGTAGTCGACACCGTTTTGCTTCAGCAGTTGCTCATCGGAATCGCTGAGTTGCACGGCGCCCGTGGTGGTGAACTTGCCACCATTGGTCAAGACACCTGAGATGACATTGGTGGCGTTGTTGATGGTCACGTCCTTGACGTTGCCTTCTTGGACCTGCACCAAAAATTCTTTGTAGCTCAGTTGCTCGCCCGTGGGCTGAGAAATGAACTGGCTGCCAAAAGCCAACACCATGACTGCGCCAACAATGGCCCAGATAGCCCACTTGGGCATCGGGGGCTTCCCGGCGGCGCCAGGCTTTTGATCACGCATGCCCTTCAGCGGATTGCGCTGAGGTTGGTTGCGTGGTGGTGGGGGTGGCGGGGGCATCTCGCTCATGACCTCATGCTACGGGGCTGTTCTGTCGGAGTTCCTTCGGTATCGCCGAAATGAGGGGCGATGATGAGTACCGTTTTTCACATGGCAAGGCAATGCACTCGTCAGGGATGCGTTCATCAAGCAACTGTGACCCTCACATACCAATATGGGCGCTCTCAGGTGTGGTTGGACGACTTATGGCCTGAGCGAGACCCACATTCATATGATTTGTGTGATCAGCATGCCAATCGGTTGAAGCCGCCTTCTGGCTGGCACCTCGAGGACCGTCGTCAGCGGACCCATGTCTACGGCACCGGCCGCCTCGCCGGCTAACTCATGAATACAGAGGGGCGTCGCAGTCCTGGCCTCCGTGAGGGGCTCGCAATCTGGTTGGGAATGTATCTCTGCGCCAATCTCGCCCTGATGGTGGCTCTGGCCATCACGGGCAGGGGAGACGTTGACCAAACTCAGATTCCTATTTGGGCAACAGCAGTTGCAGTGACAGCGATGTGGTCTGTGTTTCTGTTTGCTGTTCCCCGGTATCTCCCGTATGAAGAGACATCAGGTAAATCGTCGTTCGGTTGTCGAGTTTCTCTGCGTGATGTCGCGATCGGGGTGCCCCTTGGGTTTGCCAGCCAGTTCATCTTGATGAACCTGATTAATTGGCCATTGATGCAACTGTTTCCCGACAGTTTCTCCACCGAGGAGATTTCGCAACGGGCAACTGATCTCACAAATACAGCACCTGGTGCATGGGTCATCGTGTTAATCCTCGTCGTGGCAGTGGGTGCGCCCATCGTGGAAGAGATTGTGTATCGAGGTGCGGTACAAACGCATTTGCAGAGAACAGCAGGCACTGCAGTTGCTCTTATTGGTACCGCGGTCCTCTTTGGGGCTGTTCACATGTCTCTCATTGAATTTCCCGGACTGTTCGCATTTGCTTTGGTGCTGGGATTTACCCGCCTACGTTCTGACACACTGGGTTTACCCATCGTGACGCACATGTCATTTAATGCCGCCGGTCTGATCCTGGTGTTACTAGTTCTCGCAGAGTAGGAATTATGAATAGCAACGAAGATGCCGCAGTCATGGAGTCCGTTGACCAACCTGTAGATGGTCCAGCAGTGGAGTCCGAGTGGGTGGCAACGCTGAAGTCAATGAGTACAACGGCAGTTGTACTTGGTGCAACGTTGATTATTCTCTCGATTCTTCATCCGGGTCTCGTGTTGCAAAACAACACGCCGACTGGCGGTGACATGGGCGCCCATGTGTGGGGGCCTGCTTATTTGCGAGATGTCTTGTTGCCACACTGGCGACTCACTGGTTGGAGCATGGACTGGTACGCGGGGCTTCCTGCATATCGCTTCTACATGGTTGTCCCTGCACTCGCAATTGTTTTTCTCGACATTGCGCTTCCATATGGCATCGCGTTCAAGATCATTGTCGTTGCCGGTTTGGTGGCGTTTCCATTCTGTGTTTTCTTCATGGGACGTATTGCAAAACTTGCGTATCCGATTCCAGAGTTGATGGTGATTGGCGCAACTTTGTTTCTGCTCGATGAGAGTTTCACTATTTACGGTGGCAACATCCCATCAACGATGGCGGGAGAGTTCTCTCACTCCATTTCTCTTGCATTCGCCATGGTCGGCCTGGGTTTCTTTGCCCGAGTAATGGATGATGGTAAACATCGAGCGTGGGCAGCGATTTTCATTGCGCTCTCTGCGCTCAGCCATGGAATCGTGCTGATGTTCGTCTTCGGTGGTGCAGTGGTGATGATGTTGCTCAATCGTGATCGTCAGCGACTTCGGGCCGGCAGTGTCACGATCGGTTGCGCGATTTTGTTGTCAGCGTTCTGGGTTGTTCCATTCTTGGGCGGCCATGCCTTCATGACAGATATGAAATATGGGTCAGAACCAGGTGGCGGCTCTTTCTCTTCAATGTGGGAGATGTATTTCCCCTTGAACCCGTTGTGGGATGTCTTGATCATGGCGCTTGCGATTGCAGGTTTCGCCGGCTCTATTGCGCGACGACGTCAGATGGGAATCTGGATGGGCATTTACATCATCATCTTGATGGTGGGCGTGAAAGTTGCCCAGGGCGGACTTCCAGTGATTGGTTTGCTGTGGAATCCACGCGTTCTTCCTTTCCTCTATCTCTTGAGGTACATGCTTGCTGCAATCGGCGTGTACGAAGTCGCTATGTATCTCTTGCGTGTTATAGCAATGGAACGTGGGAAGAGTGATGTGTCATCAACGCCACGTACGTCGGTGGGAACATCAATTCTGTGGGTGATGACTGTGTTTTGCTTGGTCGTCATCGGCGTTCGATATCAGGCTCTTCCTTTTGCGAAATTGACATCAGACGGAACTACGACGAGTTATTCATGGGGGCCTCTGAAGTTCCCTGCCTCGCGTGCATTTAGTGATGGTTGGGCGCGCTGGAACTTCGAGGGTTATGAAGGAAAAGCTTCCTACGGGGAATACCACGGCGTTGTGAAAACAATGGAAGGGCTGGGCAAAGACCCGAAGCATGGTTGCGGCCGAGCATTGTGGGAGAACAATTCTGATCTCAACAAGTACGGAACCACGATGGCTCTGATGTTGCTTCCGTTTTGGACCGAGGGATGTATCGGATCAATGGAAGGTTTGTTCTTTGAAGCGGCAGGCACAACGCCGTATCACTTCATCGCAGCAGCTGCGCTTTCAAAACAGAGCAGTAATCCGGTTCGCGAACTTCGATATGACAACAACGACCCTGCGAAGGGTGTGAAGTACATGCGCTTGCTCGGCATTCGTTATTACATGGCGTACACGCCAGAAGCAGTGCAGAAAGCTGACACGCAAACCGAACTGACCAAGGTGGCTACAAGCGGGCCGTGGCACATCTATGAGTTAGCGACAACGTCATTGGTGGAGCCTCTCGCAATTCAACCCGTCGTTGTCAACCCTCGTGAAGGTGATCCTCGTGAGCGGTGGTTAGAAATCGGAACGTCTTATTTCCAGCATGAAGAGGAGTGGAGTGCCTTGCCCGTGGCAGATGGCCCCGCAGAATGGCAAGAGATTGATGTTGAGGCAGACATCGATCGAAGGATTGGCGAAGAAGGCCAGCCCGGTCGCCAAGTTGACATTGTGATCCCGAAGGAATCCATCAGACAAACAGCTGTGGAGCCAACAAAGGTGTCGAATGTAGTCATGGGAACAGAGTCGCTTTCGTTCTCGGTGGACAAAGTCGGTACTCCTGTACTTGTCAAGGTGAGTTACTTCCCGAACTGGAAAGTAAAGGGTGCAAAAGCGATCTATCGAGCAGCGCCAAACATGATGGTGGTTGTTCCTACTGAGAAGAACGTTTCGCTTTCCTATCAACCATCGCGGCTGGACCGTTCTTCGTATCTTTTGACCTTCATGGGCATCGGGCTTGTTGTCTTTATGTTCCGTCGCCGACTTCGTTACGGAACTTCAATGCCGCCAAGCAACTCGCAAGGGTCATCTGACACTGAAGTTGAGGCAGATAACCTGTAGTCCTAATGAGTACAGACCCTGCGGTGCTTGACCAAATAGTCAAGGCCTATGACGTGCGGGGTACGACTCCCGACCAAATGAACGATGACGTGGCATTTGCGTTAGGTGTTGCCTTTGCTGAGTTTGTTGATGCAACAACTGTTCTTGTTGCTCGGGACATGCGTACAACTGGTGAATCGTTGTCAGCATCATTTGCAAACGGAGTGATGTCACGAGGCAAGAACATCATTGATCTTGGTCTTGCAAGTACTGACCTTGTTTATTTTGCAGCTGGCACTCTTGATGCACCAGGCGCGATGTTTACTGCGTCTCATAACCCTGCTCAATACAACGGCATCAAATTCTGTTTGTCGGGTGCACGTCCTGTCGGTATCGACACAGGATTGGCTGAGATTCGCGACACAGCGAAACAGGTGCTTGTTGGTAAGGGTCCACAGCCTGTCGCTGAATCTGGATCGCTGACAGAGCGTGACATGTTGGACGAGTTTGCAGACCATGTTGTGTCTTTTATTGACATCAACAGCATCAAGCCAATGAAGATTGTTGCCGATACTGCCAATGGCATGGGCGGACTCATTGTTCCGATTGTTTTTGAGCGTTTGCCGATGATTGAACTTGAAGTGATGTATCCAGAATTAGATGGAACATTTCCCAACCATCCGGCCGATCCAATTCAGCCTGCAAATCAACGCGACCTCCAGGCGCGTGTTGTGAGTGGTGGGTTTGATATTGGTCTCGCATTTGATGGTGATGCGGATCGCGTATTTGTCGTGGATGAAAAAGGTCGTGGTTTGTCTGGTTCGACCACAACAGCGATTCTGGCTGCTGGTGTGTTGCGTGCAAATCCAGGTGCAACAGTGCTCTACAACCTCATCTGTTCTCGCAGCGTTCCAGAAGTCATTCGTGAAAACGGAGGCGTACCTGTTCGAACGAAGGTTGGTCACAGCAACATCAAACAGGTCATGGCAGAGACAGGTGCAGTTTTTGGTGGTGAACACAGTGCGCACTATTACTTCCTCGACAACTACCGTGCTGACTCCGGCATCATCGCGACAATGTTTATGTTGCAAGAGTTATCTCGAGCCAACACTGAACTCTCTGTTCTTCGTCAGCCCTTCGAGCGCTACGAGGCAAGTGGTGAAATCAACACCAGTGTCCATGATGCTGACGTGGTCATGAAGGCGGTGTCCGAGCAGTACAAGTCCATGCCGCAAGACTGGATTGATGGCCTCACTGTGGACTGCGGCGATTGGTGGTTTAACCTGCGACCATCAAATACTGAGCCGCTGCTGCGACTTAACCTTGAAGCATCCACCCGCGATGAATGCGACAATCACGTCGCTGAAGTCCTCTCTCTAGTGACATCGATCTGACATGACAAACAACGACAAGGACTCTCTCTTGAACATCGACCCATCTCTTCTTGCAATTCTCGCGTGCCCAGAAGACAAGGGCCCGTTGTGGTTTGTTGAATCGGAAAGCCTCTTGTTCAACCCCCGTTTGCAGCGTTCCTACCCAGTGATTGATGGCATTCCTGTGATGTTGATTCAGGAATCAAGTCCGGTTTCTGATGCAGAAGCTCAGCGTTTGCAGGGAATCATCTCTTCCCAAGGGATCAATCCCACCTTCTAACGCCTGATATTGGCTAGGGTGAGAATCCGATCGGGCTGTATAGAGCGGTGCCAGTTGGCCCCAGCCCCGATCGTTCCATACTCAACACAGTTGTTGGGTTGACTCTAAGGAGCCCCTATGTCCAATCTTGCTGCCCGTCGTGACTATCGCGTCGCAGACCTCAGCCTTGCACCATTCGGTCGCAAGGAAATCCATCTCGCTGAACACGAAATGCCCGGCCTTCGTTGGTTGCGTAAAGAATTCGGTCCATCAAAGCCGTTGAAGGGTGCTCGCATCTCGGGTTCGTTGCACATGACAATTCAGACCGCAGTGTTGATTGAGACGTTGGTTGAACTTGGCGCAGAAGTGCGTTGGGCAAGTTGCAATATCTTCTCAACACAAGACCATGCAGCTGCAGCAGTCGTCATCGGACCAAATGGCACGCCAGAAGACCCGCAGGGTGTTCCTGTTTTCGCTTGGAAGGGCGAAACGCTGGAGGAGTACTGGTGGTGCACCGAGCAGATGATGACATGGCCAAATGGCGATCTGCCAAACATGATTCTTGACGACGGTGGCGATGCCACATTGCTTGTTCACAAGGGTGTTGAATTTGAAAAGGCTGGAGCGGTTCCAGACCCCACCAGTGCATCAAACCCAGAGCTCGCTCTCATCCTCGGACTGCTGCAGCGTTCATTGAAGGAGACACCATCAAAGTGGACTGAAATGGCTGCTTCCATCAAGGGTGTTACCGAAGAGACCACTACAGGTGTGAAGCGTTTGTACAAGATGGCAGAGAAGAAAGAACTTCTTTTCCCTGCAATTAACGTGAACGACTCAGTAACAAAGAGCAAGTTCGACAACCTGTACGGCTGTCGTCACTCTTTGATCGACGCAATCAACCGTGCAACCGACGTCATGATCGCTGGCAAGCTTGCTGTTGTTTGTGGTTACGGCGACGTTGGCAAGGGTTGCGCACAAAGCCTTCGCGGCCAGGGTGCTCGCGTCATCGTCACAGAAATCGACCCCATCAACGCATTGCAAGCTGCAATGGAGGGCTACGAAGTCAACACGACCGAATCTGCATTAGCTGAAGCTGACATCTTCGTGACAGCAACAGGCAACGAAGCAATCATTACTGCCGAGCACATGGCCGGCATGAAGCACAACGCAATTGTGTGCAACATTGGCCACTTCGACAATGAAATCGACATGGCAGGTCTTGCACGTAGTGGTGCGACTCGTGATGAGCTCAAGCCAGGAACTGACTTGTGGTCATTCCCTGACGGTCACTCAGTCATTGTTCTTGCAGAAGGACGATTGGTGAACCTCGGTTGTGCAACTGGCCACCCATCATTCGTGATGAGCTGCTCATTCAGCAACCAAGTCATTGCACAGATTGAACTGTTCAACAATCTCGAGAAGTACCCATTGGGCGTATACGTGTTGCCAAAGCATCTTGACGAGAAGGTTGCGCGTGCGCACCTTGACGCACTGGGTGTGAAGCTCACACAGCTCACTGACGAGCAAGCGGAATACATGGATATGGACCCAGCAGGTCCATTCAAGCCAGAGCATTACCGCTACTAAGAACTACTAGTTCAAACAAAAGGCCCGGATGACTAAGTCATCCGGGCCTTTTGTTTGCATCGCTATTGCTCGATTGCTTCGCCCTCTGCGGCTTTCACCTGTGCATTGGACATACGGAACATTCTCAATGTGATCTGTACAAGAGGGCCAATACCGAATGCGAAAACAAATGTGCCAAGACCAATCTTTCCGCCAAGGAAGATTCCAATGATCATCACACTGACTTCAACGAGTGTTCGAGCGAGTCGCACACTGATACCAAAACGCATGTTGAGCCCGAGCATGAGGCCATCACGTGGGCCAGAGCCAAGTTCTGCACCGATGTAGAAACCAGAACCCGCGGCAATGCAAATCATTCCGGCAGTCATAAATGCGATGCGAACAGTGATGTTGGAGGTATCTGGCAAGAGACCTTCTGCAATGTTCTCAACGAGACCAATCTGGACTGCATTCAAAACTGTGCCGATGCCAGGACGTATGCGCAAAGGGATCCACAAGAGGAGAACAGCAAATGCAACGACAATCAGCACTGTGCCGAGGCCGAGGCCGGTGTGATTTGAGATACCGGAATGGAAAACATCCCATGGGGGAACGCCTAAGCCTGACTTCACAAAAAATGCGATACCGATGCCGAAACATGCGAGGCCCGTCACACATCGCATCAGGCGTTCCACGGTGCGTTCCCGAAGCGGGCGTGGAGTAACAGTGTGAGACGAGGACATGGAGATACACCGTACAGAAATGCTGCAAGCACCTGGTGGTCAATTATCGATTGTCCAATATGTAGGGCTGTTTGAACACACGGGCAGTATCCGTCAAGGAATCCTGCAGCTCAAGTATCAAGACAAGAAGCATCTTGCTCACTCGTTGGCGACGTTGATGGCGAGTGAACTGCATGGACAAGAGAAGTGTGATCTCGTGACGTGGGCTCCCACAACAATGCACAGACGACAAAAGCGAGGGTTTGATCAGTCGGAACTGATTGCGCGTCACTACGCCGCACAGATGGGTGTGCGGCATGCGCGACTCTTGCGTCGTGACAATGAAGGGCGCCAGACGGGGAGTGGGCGAGAGGAACGACTAGTGCGTCCTTCGTTTGTCGCGCGACCTGGCCTAGAGGGCAAGCACGTCTGGGTCATTGATGATGTGATGACAACTGGCGCGACTCTGCGTGCATGCGCGGAAGCCTTAGTGAGGGGTGGTGTTGCTCGTGTGATGTGTATTGCTGTGAGTTGGGTGAGGTAACTACAGCAGCCCGGACAACGCACGCGCAGAAGTAATTGCACTACTTGCGTCTTCTTCCACCCACACGCCGTGCATGCCAACGGCATTGGCGGCGTCAACGTTTGCGCGTAGGTCGTCGAGGA
>ERZ1022756.72-NODE-72-length-36637-cov-24.088213_pt1 | contig 36637 bp, 36 predicted proteins | sample MGYA00520902_ERZ1022756 | MGnify/ENA primary metagenome ERZ1022756 (study PRJEB33162, sample SAMN09537601) | freshwater metagenome | isolation source: freshwater | place: Canada:Alberta | collected 2017-07 | study: EMG produced TPA metagenomics assembly of the...
TGCCTTCTTGTTGGTCAAGATTCTCTTGACCTGGGACTTGATATTTGCCATTTTTGTCTTTCGTTTTGGGGATACCCAACCGCTTTAGCTTACTAGCTAGCTGGCAGTAGAGGCAACTGTCTGATCAGGCCTTCAGCGGCTTCGAATGCGAGGGCTTATGCGAGAATGGAGGCTAAGTCCCAAGCCCCCACTATAAGGATCTGCCCTTGTCGCCACGCGCAACAACCAAGCTGGAGCCGTCAAAGACGCCTCCCGGGCAGCTGCGCAACTTCTGCATCATCGCCCATATTGACCACGGGAAATCAACCCTGGCTGACCGCATGCTGCAGCTAACCGGTGTTGTTGATGACCGTTCGATGCGGGCTCAGTATCTCGATCGTATGGACATTGAGCGCGAGCGTGGAATCACAATCAAATCCCAGGCCGTTCGTATGCCGTGGGCTGTTGGCGGAGATGTCTTTGCACTGAACATGATTGACACTCCAGGTCACGTTGATTTCACCTACGAAGTTTCTAGATCACTGGCTGCTTGCGAGGGTGCGGTGCTGCTAGTAGATGCCGCTCAAGGAATCGAAGCCCAAACGCTGGCCAATTTGTATCTTGCTATGGAAAACGAACTGACGATTATCCCGGTGCTAAACAAGATCGACTTACCAGCCGCCCAGCCGGATAAGTATGCCGAAGAACTTGCCAACCTCATCGGTGGAGACCCTGCGGATTGCCTGCGCGTTTCAGGAAAGACTGGAATAGGCGTCGGGGAACTGCTCGACAAAATCGTGGCCACCGTGCCCGCTCCAAAGGGAGACCCAAACGCTCCAGCTCGCGCAATGATCTTTGACTCGGTCTATGACAGCTACCGAGGGGTTGTCACCTACGTTCGAATGATTGATGGATCTCTTTCGCCTCGCGAGAAAATTCAAATGATGTCAACCAGGGCAGTTCACGAGCTTCTAGAAATTGGAGTTAGTTCACCGGAACCAGAACCAACGCAAGGACTCGGGGTTGGCGAAGTAGGGTATCTAATCACTGGAGTAAAGGATGTTCGCCAGTCCAAGGTCGGTGACACTGTCACAACCGTAAACAAACCTGCCACCCAAGCTTTGGTTGGATACTCGGAGCCTCTACCGATGGTGTTCTCCGGTGTTTATCCAATTGATGGATCCGACTACCCAGATCTTCGCGAAGCGTTAGACAAGCTAAAACTTTCAGATGCCGCTTTGGTTTACGAACCAGAAACATCCGTCGCACTTGGATTTGGATTCCGCTGTGGATTCTTAGGCTTGCTTCACTTGGAGATTGTGACCGAACGTCTTGAAAGAGAGTTTGGACTAGAACTAATTGCAACCGCACCTTCTGTGGTTTATGAAGTCACACTGGACGACGGTAAAGAAGTCACCGTGACAAACCCGAGTGAATTCCCCGGCGGAAAAATCAGGAAAGTACTCGAGCCTATGGTTCGCTCGACAATTCTGGCGCCAAAGGATTATGTCGGAACAATCATGGATCTTTGCCAGACCAGACGCGGCGTGATGATTGACATGCAATACCTTGGGGAAGATCGCGTGCAGCTTCGCTACACGCTTCCTCTAGCTGAGATTGTCTTTGACTTCTTTGATCAGCTCAAAAGTAAGACTCAGGGCTATGCATCCTTGGACTACGAAGAAGCCGGCCTTGCCGAGGGAGATTTAGTTAAAGTAGATCTTTTGTTGCAGGGTGAGCAGGTAGACGCCTTTAGTGCAATTGTTCATAAGGACAAGGCCTACGCCTACGGCGTGATGATTACCGGCAAGCTTCGCGAGTTGATTCCGAGGCAGCAGTTCGAAGTTCCGATTCAAGCAGCAATTGGCGCACGAATCATTGCAAGAGAATCCATTCGCGCTGTGCGAAAAGACGTTTTGGCAAAGTGTTACGGAGGAGACATCTCTCGTAAGCGCAAGCTTCTGGAGAAGCAAAAAGAAGGTAAGAAGCGCATGAAGATGGTTGGACGTGTCGAGGTTCCCCAGGAAGCTTTCATCGCCGCACTTTCTTCAGACGGTGAAAAAAAGGGCGAGAAGAAGGCCAAGTAAATGGCTGGTCCTTTACCAGAGGGAGATCAAGCTCCTGAGAATGGAATGCTCTCCGCATCCGAGATTGCAGGAAGCGACTCAAGAACTTTTCACGCCTACGTTCACATACCTTTTTGTAAAGACATTTGCGGCTACTGTGATTTCAACACCTATACCGCAACTCAACTCGGCTCGCTGAAGCAAAGCGATTACGCTGCTTCGCTAATTTCTGAGATTGATTTTTCAGCTCGGGTCTTGGAGCAATCCAAGGTTGCTTCAAGAAGATTCAGCACTGTCTTTTTTGGCGGCGGCACTCCGTCGCTGCTTCCAGCCAAAGACTTAATTGACATCCTAAATTCACTCGAGCGGACCTTTGGATTTTCAGACAATGCCGAGATAACCACAGAAGCTAATCCAGACACTGTCGACGTGGAGAAGTTTTCGGCACTTAGAGAAGCAGGCTTCAACCGCGTTTCTATCGGCATGCAATCAGGGGTTCAAAGCGTTCTCGATACCTTAGAGCGCAGTCACAATCCCGAGAACGTTTCGAAGGCTTTCGAGATAGTCAAAGATCTCGGCTTTGGTACTTCACTGGATCTGATTTTTGGAGCACCCGGGGAAACACTTCAACAGTGGCGTGAAAGCCTAGAGGCGGCAATTGCACTTGAGCCAGATCATCTCTCGGCCTACTCCCTGATTGTTGAGCCCGGAACAAAACTAGCCAGGCAGATTAAATCAGGCGAGCTAGCAGATGTCGATGAAGACCTCCAGGCCGAAAAGTATGAACTGACCGAAGAGCTTTTAATTGCTGCCGGTTACACCTGGTACGAGATAAGCAACTGGTCAAAATCAGATAGCCTGCAGTCAAATCACAATCTTGCCTACTGGATGGGTCAGGACTGGTGGGGTTATGGACCGGGTGCTCACTCACACCTTGGATCCGTTCGATGGTGGAATCAAAAGCACCCTCTTAGCTACTCCAAGAAACTTGAAGAGAATATCTCGCCAGCGGCAGGACGCGAGCAGCTCTCAGAAGTCACAGCCAAGCTCGAAAGAGTGCTTCTTGAATCAAGAACTTCCTCGGGTATGAGTATTGATGAACTTGAGGCACTTCATGCTGGAGCTAAATCTCGCATCCCGCAGCTAATTGCCGACGAACTTGTTGACGGTCAGCAAGCTATCAAGGGGAGGTTGGTTCTGTCCCTGAAGGGTCGACTGCTAGCCGATGCTGTGGTTCGCACATTAACTAACTAAGTATTCCTATCCAGTTGCGGGTAATATTGGCACTCAGATCCATTGAGTGCTAATAGGCAGGTGAGCAACGCGTGATTCCAGATAGACCACTTGAGGTCCTAAAGGCAATCGTTCGCGACTACATCGCATCCAAAGAGCCGGTGGGTTCAAAATCTCTTGTTGAGCGACACTCTTTTGGAGTATCGGCTGCAACCATTCGAAACGACATGGCAATTCTTGAAGAAGAAGAACTTATTGTTGCTCCACACACTTCAAGCGGACGAGTGCCAACCGACAAGGGATATCGCATGTTTGTCGATCAACTTAGTGAGGTCAAACCGCTGTCCTCCGCTGAGAAGGTTGCAATCGAGGGTTTCTTGTCCAAAAGCTCAGACCTAGACGAGACACTCGGTCAGACCGTAAGGCTGCTATCTCAGCTAACCAACCAGGTTGCTTTGGTTCAGTACCCGAGTCTTGGCCGTGCTTCAGTTCGTCACATCGAGATCATCTCAATCGACGACAAACGACTTCTTCTAATGCTGATTACCGATTCGGGGCGCATCCAGCAGCATGTGCTAGAAATTCTGGGTGGCTACGAACTAGGCGATGTGGAAAAACTTCGTAATCTACTGAATGAGTCACTCACCGGGAAAGGCCTTTCTGAAGTTGCAGCAATCGCCAAAACAATATCTCAGAAGGCAACGGGAAAAATTAAACCTCTGGCCGAGCGGGTCACTCCCGAACTGCTTGCCTTAGTTGACGCCAACACTCAGGAGAAGATTCTGCTTGCTGGAACCTCAAATCTTGCCAGGCGCGAAGATGATTTCCCAGGCAGCATCTCTCCAGTTTTAGAAGCCATTGAAGAACAGGTGGTAATGCTAAAACTGATCTCGGAGATGCAGGCCGATCAGCATGGCGTCTCACTTCTCATTGGTAGAGAAAACAGTGTCGATGCACTTTCTTCAACCTCAGTTGTGGTTTCGGGCTACGAGAACCAAGGCAGCGAAATTGCCAAGGTCGGAGTCATTGGGCCTACCCGGATGGACTATTCCTCAAACATCGGTGCGGTTAGGGCGGTTGCTAGGTATCTAACCAAATCGCTCGGAGGTCCTCAGTAATTGTCAGATCATTACGAAACCCTTGGGTTGCAAAGAAATGCCTCATCCGAAGAAATAAAAAAGGCCTATAGAAAACTCGCCCGTGAACTTCACCCAGACGTAAACCCTTCTGAAGAAGCTCAAGAGAGATTTAAATCTGTAACCCACGCTTACGAAGTGCTGGGGGATGAGCAGTCAAGAAGAAGCTATGACTCTGGTGGCTCAGACGGCGGTTTTGGCTTTGGAGATATCTTTGAGACTTTCTTCGGCGGTGGCGGATCGCGAGGACCACGCTCTCGAGCCGAGAGAGGACAAGACGCACTGCTTCGCGTGGAGCTAACTTTTGAAGAAGCCATTTTTGGTGTTGAGAAATCGATTCCCGTGGACACCGCTGTGCTCTGTGAGACCTGCAATGGAACTTGTGCAAAACCCGGCACCAGTGCGCAGGTATGTGACATTTGTCGTGGTGCAGGCCAGGTTCAAACACAGGTGCGATCTTTACTTGGATCGGTAATCACCTCCAGCCCCTGCGGATCCTGTCGTGGTTACGGGCACATTATTCCTGAACCTTGCTTGAGCTGTCGCGGACAGGGAAGAGTTCGCGCAAGGCGCGATATTGAACTGAAGATTCCTGCCGGCGTCGAAGACGGTTTGCGTTTGCAGCTGGCTGGATCCGGTGAGGTTGGATTTGGGGGAGGTCCAAGCGGAGATCTCTACGTGGACATTTCTCTAGCACCCCACCAGTACTTTTCTAGAAATGGCGACGAGTTACTGTGTGAGCTAGAAGTGCCATTGCACGATGCTGTCTTAGGGACCATGGTCAAGATAGAAACTTTTGATGGTGAAATTGAACTCCAAGTTCCGGCCGGCAGTCAAAGTGGCGATGTGATTACAGTAAAGGGCAAGGGATTTGGCAGACTGCGTCAGTCTGGCCGCGGCGATCTACTCGTGAGTATTCAAGTGAGAATTCCAAACAAGCTTGATTCGAAGCAGAAAGAGCTTTTCCGAACTCTTGCCGGTTATCGCAAGAGCGATGCTGCAGGCTTAGTTGCTCGCAAGTCAGGTTCTTTCCAGGGCAGACGCCGTGGTTGAGCCACTTTTTTTCGCAGCTATTGGTAAAGACACTCTGGTCGGATCAACTTTTGTTCTGGGTGGACCAGAAGCAAAACATGCCGTTAGTGTTCGGCGAATGATTCCGGGTGAGCCAATAGCGGTAAGTGATGGGTCTGGCCTCAAGATTCGGGGCAAAGTATCTAAGGTCGGCAAGGACATACTTGAAATGAGCGTTGAGGGTGTGGAGATGGTTCCTGCACCTTCAGTTGCGTTGCACCTGGTTCAAGCTTTAGCCAAGGGGGATCGAGATGAGCTGGCTATTCAGGCGTGCACAGAACTTGGTGTCTATGGAGTGATCCCCTGGCAGGCTGATCGCTCAATATCGATTTGGAAAGATGACAAGAAGATCAAGGGCCAAACTCGCTGGCAGACAATTGTGACGGAAGCGGCCAAGCAGTCACTTCGGGCATTTGCTCCATCAGTTGAGGCGGTTCAGAGCTCTCAAGAACTTATCTCCAGGCTTTCAGATTTTGACTCAGTGCTGGTTTTGGATCCAGAAGCAAAGACCTCAATAAGCCAGGCTTCAATACCTGGCTCCGGTTCGGTTGCGATTGTCGTGGGCCCCGAAGGGGGAATTTCGGATTCAGAGCTGGAGGCTTTTGCTTTAGCTGGATTTACTTCGGTTCGGCTGGGGGCCGGAGTGCTTCGGACTTCAACCGCCGGGATGGCAGCAGTGTCTTATCTGCAGGCAAAACTGGGGGATTGGAATTAGCCCCTTGGGCTAAAACTAGACTTATGAGCATGAGCGAAGCTAGCTGTATTTTCTGCAAGATCGTTTCTCGGGAGATAACAACCGAGTTCATTGCAGAAACCACCAACACTTTGGCGTTTTGGGACATCGCTCCACTTGCCAAAGTGCACCTTTTGGTAATCCCGAAGCAGCACCACAAAGATGTAGCTGAACTGTCTGAGAACGCTCCACAGATTCTCTCCGAAGTCCTCAGCACAGCTACCGACCTTGCACGCAAATACACCGCTGGTTCATTTAAGCTTCAGTTCAATACCGGTGCCGAAGCCGGGCAGACTGTATTTCATGCGCACGCGCACATAATCTCCGACTCAGCGAAGGACGGCTCTTGACCGCTTCTGAATCCCAAGATTCAATAACCGCTTCAGTTGAAATATCCGGTGTCGATCCAGTTTTTGTATTCGGTCCCGAAGATCGTTTACTCAAAGCCATCGAAGAAGGTTTTCCCGAGGTTAAGTTCCTTGCCCGTGGTAATCAATTGGATATAACTGGACCGAGCCTACAAGTTGCCATGGCCAAGGCAAGAGTTGAGCAAATCATCTCTGCAGTGACAACTGGACGTGAAATATCCCCTGCCGATCTTCGAAGAAGTGAACCAGATCTTTTGTCCCAGAGCATTCTTAGCTCCCGTGGAAAATCAATCAGGCCAAAAACCGCTGGGCAGAAAAGCTACGTTGAAGCAATTGATACAAACACGATTGTTTTTGGTATCGGCCCAGCTGGAACCGGAAAGACTTACCTTGCTATGGCAAAGGCTGTGCAGGCACTTCAGCGCAAAGAAGTTTCAAGGATTATCCTCACCCGTCCTGCAGTTGAGGCTGGCGAACGTCTTGGCTTTTTGCCTGGAACGCTTTCCGAAAAGATCGACCCTTACCTAAGACCGTTGTTTGACGCTCTTCACGAAATGCTAGATCCAGACTCAGTTCCAAAACTAATTGCCACTGGAACTATTGAAGTTGCGCCGCTTGCCTACATGCGAGGACGGACGCTGAACGATTCATTTATCATTCTGGACGAGGCTCAAAACACTACTGGTGAGCAAATGAAAATGTTCCTAACCAGACTTGGTTTCAATTCAAAAATGGTTATCACGGGAGATATCACCCAGATTGACCTTCCCGGCGGGGCATCGGGGCTAACAATTGCATCCAAGGTTCTTACTGGAGTTGAAGACGTACACTTTGCGAAACTGAGCTCAAAGGATGTCATCAGACATCCACTGGTTGGAAAAATTGTTGATGCTTACGATGCCGCAGCTGCTGCCAAAGCTCAGAGGGATTCAAGCAATTGAGTATTGAGATCAGTAATGAAACCGAACATTCGGTTGATGAAGTAAGGGTTCTAAAGCTTGCTGGATTTGCGTTGGATCGCATGAAAATTCATCCTGGTGCTGAACTAGCCATCATGTTTGTTGATGAGCAGGCAATGGAGGCTCTGCACATTCAATGGATGGATGAGCCTGGACCCACAGACGTTTTGAGTTTCCCTATGGATGAGCTTCGCCCCGGAACAGAGCACGAGCCAACACCTGCTGGTTTGCTGGGGGATATAGTTATATGTCCAGCAGTAGCTAGTCGCCAAGCTGAAACCGCTGGACACGAAACAATCAATGAGGTGCTTCTGCTTACAACCCACGGCATTTTGCATCTGCTTGGATTTGATCACACGGAACCCGAAGAGGAAAAGGAAATGTTTGGGATTCAGAAGTCAATACTGGAAGCGTTTTATGAAAGCGAGAAAGCTTAGATGAACATCTCAGACAGGTTAAGTAACCTGACCAAGCTGTTTGGCAAGAAGGAAAGCGACTCGACCGAGGCTGAAGAGTACGAGCAAGATCTGATCGAGTCGGTTGAAGAGTTTTCGGAGACCATCACTCGCGAGGTTATGGTGCCAAGAATTGACATCGCCACCATTGCTTCCGACTCAGACCTGGATAAGGCTATGGCCATGTTTCTATCCAGTGGTTACTCGAGGCTTCCAGTTACTGGCAAGACCACCGATGACATCCTTGGAATCTTGTACCTAAAGGATGTAGCAAAGGTGTTGCATGAGACACCAAAGCTGATGTTCGAGCGCACCACCGAGCAGCTTGCCCGCAAGGCAGTATTCGTTCCAGAATCTAAGCCCCTAAAAGATCTGCTTCAGGATATGCAAAGAAGCTCAACTCACGTTGCTGTTGTGATTGATGAGTACGGGGGCGTCGCTGGACTCGTGACTATGGAAGATGTTATTGAAGAGCTCGTTGGAGACATCGTGGACGAGTACGACCGCGAAATTCCTGATGTTGAAGAAATAGAAGAGGGAGTATTCAGGGTCAATGCTCGTTTCTCACTGTTTGAACTTGGAGAGAAACTTGAGATTGAACTCGAGGATGAGGATGTTGATTCAGTCGGTGGATTACTAACCAAAGAGTTAGGTCGACTGCCTAAGGTCGGAGATACCGTGACTCTTCGCTCAATCGAGCTAACAGCCGATAGGGTTGAGGGCCGGGGCAAGCGATTACTAACTGTGATTGCGCGATTGCGTGTTGAGCCGGTAGCCGAGGACTCTGAACAAGATGACTAACCAATTCCGCGCAGGCTTTGTCTCTTTTGTAGGGCGGCCTAACGTCGGAAAGTCCACTCTTACAAACGCCTTGGTCGGCGAGAAAATCGCGATAACCAGCGACAAACCGCAAACCACAAGAAAAGCCATCAGAGGCATTGTTCATCTGCCTCAGGGTCAGCTGATAATTGTTGATACTCCTGGACTGCACAGACCCAGAACGCTTCTTGGGCAACGGCTCAACGATCTCGTGGCGTCTACGCTTTCCGAAATTGACGTCATTGGAATGTGTTTTCCTGCTGGAGACAAGATCGGCCCTGGAGATCGTTTTATCAACGAGCAACTTGGCGATTACAGGCGGGCAAAGCTGGTTGCAATCGTGACTAAAAGCGAGACCGTCTCAAGAGAGGCACTTGCGAATCAGCTGATGGAAGTTTCCAAGCTTCGGGACTGGGCAGAGATTATCCCCGTATCGGCAATTGCTGGTGATCAGCTCGAAGAGCTAACTCAAGTGCTGCTGAATCTGATGCCGGTTTCCCCTGAGCTTTATCCAAAAGATATCAACACCGATGAATCGATCGAGTCTCGAATTTGTGAACTAATTCGTGAGGCTGCTCTTGAGGGAGTTCGGCACGAACTACCTCATTCACTTGCGGTCACCATGGATGAAATGCAAAAGCGCGAGAATTCTGACCTCATTGACATTCACGCCAACATCTTTGTTGAGCGAGACAGCCAAAAAGGCATTGTGTTAGGTAAAGGCGGCGAGCGTCTCAAGGACGTTGGAACCCGCTCGCGCAAAGAGATTGAGGCCCTTTTAGGCTCTAAGGTTTTCTTGTCCTTGCGGGTAAAAATCGCCCACGAATGGCAAAGGGATCCAAAGCAGCTAGGAAAGCTTGGCTTTTAGGTGCTAGCGTTTAGGTGTGTTCTTCGAGCTACTACTTAGTGGCCGCGACGAGGCCTAAATAGGCCCTCCTCGTCGCGGTGCTTTTCGCTACGGCTAGCTCACTTCCATACTTCTAGGAGAACACTAATGAAGAACCATCAAAAGCCTTCTGCGATGCCAATCCATCGCTATAAACCTTTTCACGAACAGATCAAAGTTGATCTACCTGATCGCACTTGGCCAACCAAGCGAATCACCAAAGCACCAAGGTGGTGCGCAGTTGATCTTCGCGACGGCAATCAAGCACTGATTGACCCGATGTCTCCAGAGCGAAAGCTCAAGATGTTCCAGTTGCTAGTTCGCATGGGCTACAAGGAAATTGAAGTTGGCTTCCCATCAGCCAGTCAGACCGATTTTGATTTTGTTCGAGTCCTAATTGAAGACAATCACATCCCAGAAGATGTGACCATCCAGGTGCTAACTCAAGCTAGAGATCACTTGATTGAGCGCACCTACGAGTCACTAATCGGCGCAAAGAGCGTAATTGTGCACTTCTATAACTCAACTTCTGTCTTGCAGCGCAAGGTTGTATTCAACCAGGACAAGGACGGCATCAAAAAGATTGCCCTGGATGCTGCGAAGAAATGTAAGTCATTGGAGCACCTACTTCCTGGCACCAAGATTTACTACGAATACTCACCAGAGAGCTATACCGGAACCGAACTCGAGTACGCGGTCGAGGTCTGCAACGCCGTTATTGAGGAAATCGGACCAACTCCTGAGCGCCAGATGGTTATTAATCTTCCGGCAACTGTTGAGATGATTACGCCAAATGTCTACGCAGACTCCATCGAATGGATGAGCAGGCACTTAGCGCGACGCGAATCGATTCTGCTATCTCTTCATCCGCACAATGACCGGGGCACCGCGATTGCAGCGGCTGAGCAGGGCTACATGGCTGGGGCAGATCGAATCGAAGGTTGCTTGTTTGGAAACGGAGAGCGAACTGGAAACGTTGACCTTGTGACGCTGGGCCTGAATCTTTTCAGCCAAGGTATCGATCCAGAAATTGATTTTTCTGACATTGACGAGATTAAGCGAACTGTTGAGTATTGCAATCAGCTACCAGTTCCAGAGCGTTCCCCTTACGGTGGTGATTTGGTCTACACCGCATTCTCCGGCTCACACCAAGACGCAATCAAGAAAGGCTTTGAGGCCATGCAGAAAACTGCTGACGCCCAGGGTCAGAGCCTTGGAGATTTGGAATGGGCTGTTCCTTATCTTCCGATTGATCCACTAGATGTTGGTAGAAGCTACGAAGCGGTTATTCGTGTGAACTCTCAATCCGGCAAGGGTGGAGTGGCTTATCTACTCAAGTCAGATCACTCCTTAGATCTTCCTAGAAAGCTTCAAATTGAATTCTCACGCGTCGTTCAGGGTCTAACGGATTCCGAGGGTGGCGAGGTCAGCAGCGAAAAGCTTTGGGAAATTTTCCAAGACGAGTACCTTCCAGCACCAAGTTCTAAACCTGAACTCAAGTGGGGCCGCTTCGAATTGAAGCGAATGAGAACCGAAAGCGAGATGGACGGCGAAGTGAAGCTAGATATCGTGCTTCGTGATGGCGCCAACGAGATCGAAGCGTCAGGAACTGGTAACGGTCCAATCTCCGCATTCTTATCGATTCTCAAAGCTCAAGGTGTAGACACCAGACTCCTGGACTACGTCGAGCACACCATGAGTGCCGGTGGAGATGCACAGGCAGCGTCCTACATCGAGCTTGATGTTGCAGGAAAGACGCTTTGGGGAGTGGGTATTGATTCCGATATCGCTACCTCTTCTCTGAAGGCCGTCATTTCTGGTGTGAACCGCGCCATCCGCTAAGCCTCAACTTTGGTGCAGCCAGTAGATACTGGTTAGGTGCCTTTATACCGAGAAGAAGCCGTCGTGCTGCGCACCCAGAAGCTGGGTGAAGCAGATCGCATCGTGACGCTTCTGTCGCGCTACCGTGGCCAAATTCGTGCGGTGGCTAAAGGCGTTCGTCGAACTGCATCTAAGTTTGGTTCGCGCCTAGAACCATTTATGGTTGTCGACGCTCAGTTCTATGAAGGCAAGTCTCTTGACATCGTGAATCAGGCTGAAACAATCGGCTCTTACGGAGGTCAAATAATTGACGACTACGCCGCCTTCACAGCGGCAAATGCCATGGTGGAAGCAGCCGAGCGATTAACTTCTGAGGAGTCTTCGCCGCAGCAATACCTTCTTCTTGTTGGCGCACTCCGATCACTTGCAAATAAGGAGCATGACTCATCTTTAATCCTGGACTCTTATTTGCTTAGAGCCTTGGCGATTGCCGGCTGGGCTCCTAGTTTTGATAACTGCGCCAGGTGTGAAAAACCTGGCCCTCACAGTGCGTTTGTGATGCAAGTTGGATCAGTTGTCTGTCAGGAGTGCAAACCCATCGGAGCCGTTTCAATCTCAACTTCGACCAGCGATCTACTGGGAGCTTTGCTCACCGGCGACTGGGATCAGGCAGAGAAGGCATCTGATTCTGCTCGATCCAGCGCTTCGGGTATTGTTGCTGCGTACAGTCAGTGGCACATCGAGCGGGGGCTAAAATCCATGCCGCACGTAGAAAGAGCATGATGGATTTTCTTGACATTTCGAAAAAGGGAGTCAAGGCCCCAAGATTCGACAAGGTTCCCAAGCACGTGGCAATCGTGATGGACGGCAATGGTCGTTGGGCAAACAAGCGAGGCTTGACTCGCATCGAAGGACATAAAGCTGGCGAAGCCGCTTTGCTTGATGTTGTTGCTGGAGCAATTGAAGCAGGAGTAAACGAACTTACTGTTTTTGCTTTTTCAACTGAGAACTGGAAGAGATCTCCCGAGGAAGTGCGTTTTCTGATGGGCTTCAACAAAGATGTATTGCGCGCTCGTCGTGATCAGCTCAATCACTGGGGTGTAAAGATTCGCTGGGTCGGCAGACGACCAAAGTTGTGGGCAAGCGTGATTGATGAATTAGAAGCTGCTCAGGAGCTTACAAAACGCAACAAAGTACTCACTCTTACTATGTGCGTCAACTACGGCTCTCGCATTGAAATAGTTGATGCCGTGAACGAGATTGCCTCGCTGGCAGCAAAAAAGAAGATTAAGCCAGGTTCGGTCACCGAGAAAAGCTTTGGAAAGCTTCTGTCGACGAACCCATTGGGGGATGTTGATCTATTCATTCGTTCTTCCGGCGAGAAGCGAATCTCAAACTTCTTGCTCTGGCAAAGCGCCTATGCCGAACTGGTCTTTAGCGATGTGCTGTGGCCTGATTTTGACCGTAAAGCGCTCTGGGCCTCAATTGCGGAGTACTCCACCAGGCAGCGCCGATTCGGCGGTGCAATCGACAGCCCCAAGTCAAAGCCAGTGAAGTAAACTGGGCGTCGGCTCGGTTTCGAGTCGATTTCTAGTCCTAATTTGGAGTTCACCGTGGCAATAACCAATCGCCTAGATTCAGCTATCGCGCTTGCTAAGCGCAGGGGATTCGTTTTCCCCGCTGGAGAAATCTACGGTGGAACTCGCTCAGCCTGGGACTACGGACCTTTGGGTGTTGAGCTAAAAGAAAACATCAAGCGCCAGTGGTGGCGCTCGGTTGTAAACAGCCGAGAAGATGTAGTCGGTCTTGACTCATCAGTGATCCTCCCGAGAAGAGTTTGGGAAGCCTCGGGCCACGTTAAAGAATTTGTTGACCCTCTTATTGAGTGCACAAGCTGCCACAAGAGATTTAGAGCAGATCATCTAGAAGAGGCTTTCGAGGAGAAAAAAGGTCGCGCCCCAGAATCCATGAAGGAAATTGCCTGTCCAAACTGTGGCACTAGAGACGCTTGGACTGAACCAAAACTCTTCAACGGCCTTTTGAAAACATACCTAGGACCGGTTGAGGACGAGTCGGGAATGCACTACCTTCGACCAGAGACTGCTCAGGGTATCTTCGTAAACTTTGCAAACGTTCTAAACGCCGCACGAATGAAGCCACCATTTGGTATCGGTCAAATTGGCAAGAGCTTCAGAAATGAAATCACTCCCGGAAATTTCGTGTTTAGAACCCGCGAGTTCGAGCAGATGGAGATGGAGTTCTTCGTTGAGCCAGGAACCGATGAGACCTGGCACGAGTATTGGATTGAACAGCGATACAACTGGTATGTGGATCTGGGAATCAATCCAGAGAACCTTCGCTTGTTTGAACACCCTAAAGAAAAACTCTCGCACTACTCCAAGCGGACCGTAGACATCGAGTATCGCTTCGGTTTCCAGGGCAGCGAATTTGGTGAACTCGAAGGTGTTGCTAACCGTACTGATTTTGACCTAGCAACCCATGCTCGTGAGTCTGGTGTTGACCTTAGCTACTTCGATCAGAACAAGGGCGAAAGATGGACACCCTATGTCATCGAGCCGGCAGCCGGTCTAACGAGATCACTTATGGCGTTCTTGGTTGATGCTTACGCCGAAGACGAAGCGCCAAACACCAAGGGTGGAGTGGACGTTAGAACTGTGCTTCGACTTGATTATCGACTAGCTCCAGTAAAGGCTGCCGTTCTTCCACTTTCTCGCAACGAGGATCTTTCGCCGGTAGCTAGAAACTTAGCCCAGGATCTTCGGGGTAGTTGGAACATTGACTTTGATGATTCTGGAGCCATTGGACGCCGCTACCGCAGACAAGATGAAATTGGAACTCCATTTTGTATCACCGTCGACTTTGAGTCACTAGAGGATCAGGCTGTGACAGTTCGCGAGCGTGACAGCATGGAGCAGTCCAGAGTCTCACTAGATAAGCTCAAGGGTTATCTGGCCGAGAAGTTGGTTTAACTTTTCTCTCATGCAGGCAACGCAGAAACCCGCTCTAACCTACGGCAACATTGCTATTGACGTGCCTGTCGTTCTTGCACCCATGGCCGGTATCACAAACACCGCTTACCGCAGGCTATGCCAGGAGTTTGGCGGAGGTCTATACGTTTCTGAAATGGTTACATCCCGCGCACTGGTTGAGCGCACTGAAGAATCCATGAGACTTATCGGTCATCACGAATCTGAGAAAGTTCGATCCGTTCAACTTTACGGTGTTGATCCGAAGACAATTTCTGATGCAGTTACCATGCTCGTTGCCGAAGATCGGGCGGATCACATTGATTTGAACTTCGGATGTCCCGTTCCAAAAGTCACTCGCAAAGGCGGGGGAGCAGCACTTCCTTGGAAGAAAGATCTCTTCGAAGCGATTGTGCAATCAGCCGTCAAGGCTGCGGGAAACATACCTGTCACAGTGAAGATGCGAAAGGGCATCGACTCTGATCACCTAACTTTTCTGGATGCTGGAAAAGCCGCTCGTGACGCAGGGGTAGCAGCTGTAGCACTGCACGGCAGAACAGCTGCTGATTACTACTCAGGGACAGCGGACTGGGATGCTATAGCCCAGCTGCGTTCGGCATTGCCGGACGTCCAGGTGCTTGGCAATGGCGATATCTGGAGCGCTCAGGACGCCGTGAATATGATGAAGCAAACCGGAGTTGACGGGGTTGTGGTTGGCCGGGGTTGCCTTGGAAGACCTTGGCTGTTTGCCGATTTAGAGAATGCATTTAGGTCTTACCTTGCAAACCCGAATGCCGACATCGACTACTCACAAATTCAGCCGAATCTGGGTGAAGTTGCCGATGCTTTCAAGAAGCACGCGGTTTTGTTGGTTGAGTTTTTTGAAGATGAGCTTCGTGCCTGCAGAGATATCCGAAAGCACGTGGCTTGGTATTTCAAGGGCTACCCGGTAGGTGGCGAGTTCAGAGCGGCTCTAGCAAGCGTTGAGAATTTAGACCACATGGATCAACTACTTGGAACACTTGATCGCTCAATGCCTTATCCAGGCGAAGAAGCAGAGGGACCACGTGGTCGCGCAGGTTCGGTTAAGAGCTGCGCTCTGCCAGAGCACTGGCTGGACTCGAGAGAGCTTGGTGAATCCGCAAAGAAAACTTTGCTCGAAGCCGAGCTAAACGTATCGGGGGGTTAGATGAGCGCCGCCGGTTACTTGCCAACTGATTTTGAGAGATTCGTTCCCGAAGATCGCACTAATTCAGCCAAGCGTGGTGAATTCGCAAGAGATCGTGCGAGAGTTCTTCACTCCTCGGCTCTTCGTCGACTTGGTGCCAAGACTCAAGTTCTATCGCCAACTAATGGAGATTTTGCAAGAACCAGACTTACGCACTCTCTAGAAGTTGCTCAGGTTGGTCGCGAGATGGCGCAGGCTCTGGGTATTGACCCAGATGTTGTGGATACTGCCTGCCTGGCCCACGATCTGGGTCATCCACCATTTGGACATAACGGAGAAAAGGCTCTTAGTGTTTGGGCAGAAGACTTCGGTGGGTTTGAAGGCAACGCCCAGACATTGAGACTGCTGTCTCGAATAGAGCCAAAGGTTATCGATTCATCAGGACACAGTCGCGGACTGAATCTAACCAGAGCAAGCCTTGATGCATCTTGTAAGTACCCGTGGGCCAGGGCCGAAGGAGTAGCAGAATCAGGCGGCAATCAGTCCGTGAAATTTGGTTACTACGAAGATGACGCTGAAGTATTTGAGTTTCTTCGCAAGGATTCTGATTCCACCAGAAAGTGCATTGAAGCGGAAGTTATGGACTTTGCCGATGACGTTGCTTACTCAGTTCACGACTTCGAAGATGCTGTGGTTTCGGGCTACGTTAACCTTTCCGAGCTCGCTTCAGAATCGAATCACACAGAGTACTTCTCAAAGATTCAAAGTTGGGCTGGACCCGAACTTTCAATAGCCGATATCCAAGCAGCATTTTCGAGGCTTAGCTCAAACCTGTATTGGCTAAAGAGCTACTCTTCATCAATGGCAGATCAGGCTACATTGAAGAACCTCACCAGTTATCTAATTGGCTCATTCGTCGGCAGGTCAACTGAGCACACTTTGGCATCAAACTCTTCGGAGCATCTAGTTAGATACAACGGTGCCCTTTCAGTGCCAAGCGATGTTAGGGCTGAGATTGCAGTTCTTAAAGGAACCGTCTCAGTATTTCTGATGACAGATGAAAAGCGCCAGCCTTACTACCTTTGGCAGCGAGAAGTTTTGACTGAGCTAGCGGAAGCCTTGCTGGCATCTAACGGTAAGCACCTAGATCACTATTGCCAGAGCGTTTGGAAAACCGCTTCCAACGATAGCCAGAAGCATCGAGTAATTGTCGATCAAGTGGCGTCCTTGACTGACGTCTCAGCATTAAATCTCCACGCCGAACTGATCGGTAAATAGGATTAGCTGATGGCGGGAAAGATTAGCCCAAGGGATATCGAGGAAGTTAAGGCTCGAGTAAACATTGCCGACGTCGTGGGCGCCTATGTTGCACTAAAGCCTGCAAGCGCGGGAAGCCTGAAAGGCTTGTGCCCTTTTCATCAGGAGAAATCCCCATCTTTTAACGTAAGGCCCTTGCAGGGTTTTTATCACTGCTTTGGTTGCGGTGCTGGTGGAGATGCCTACAAGTTCCTGCAGGAGATGGAATCCCTAAGTTTCTATGAGGCAGTAGAGAACCTAGCGGCAAAGGTTGGCTACACGCTCACCTATGAAGCCGGAGCAAAGGGTCCCGACCAAGGCCAAAAGGCGAGAATCTTTGAAGCCAATGCGGCAGCTGCTAAGTACTTCCAAGATCAGCTGATGACAGATGCTGCGATCCCAGGTCGCGACTTTTTGAAATCTCGTGGTTTTGATAAATCAGCTGCGGAATTGTTTGGGGTTGGATTTGCACCCAAGGGCTGGAACAACCTAACCGATCACCTAAAGGCCAGCGGATTTACGGACGAAGAGCTAATCACCGCATCGCTTTCTTCCAAGGGAGAACGTGGACTTTACGACAAGTTCCGCGGAAGACTGATTTGGCCAATTCGAGACACCTCCAACCAGGTGATTGGCTTTGGCGCAAGAAAACTATTTGATGACGATCAGGGTCCAAAGTATCTGAACACTTCTGAGACTCCCGTTTACCACAAATCAGCAGTTCTCTATGGAATCGATTTGGCCAAGAAGGACATCTCTAAATCCCAAAAGGTAGTGGTCGTTGAGGGTTACACCGATGTCATGGCATGCCACTTGGCAGGAGTGACAACTGCGGTGGCAACCTGCGGAACCGCTTTTGGCGATGAGCACATTCGAATTCTGAACCGAATGCTGTCTGCAAACGTTGATAACCCGGCCGAAGTGATTTTCACTTTCGATCCTGACGAGGCGGGGCAGAAGGCCGCGATGAGAGCTTTTGCAGACGCTGACAAGTTTCACGCCAACAGCTTCATCGCAGTAGGGCCTGATGGCCTAGACCCATCTGATCTAAGAGTTCAAAAAGGCGATGAAGCAGTTGTTTTGATGATTGAGAATAAGAAGCCAATTTATGAGTTCGCAATCAAGCAAAAAATGAAAAACTTCAATTTGGATTCAGTAGAGGGTCGAGTAGGAGCAGCAAGAGCGTCCGCAGGTGTAATTGCAACCATTCGCGACTCCGCACTTCGTTCTGTCTACATCAGAGAGCTTGCAAACTGGGTGAATCTTGATTTATCTGAGGTAAGCGCTCTGGTTGATAGGGCCATCAAGGAAAAAGTCGTCTCAGCCGTTGCTCCGTTAAGGCAAGATCCAGTTATTGAGGCTCCGACCGAAACGGTATTCCAGGCACCGGATCTAAAAGACCCTTCAGTCCGCTTTGAGCGTCAACTTCTTGAGGTTTTAGTTCAGCAACCAGCGCAGATTTCACCGGAAGATCTCAAAGAACTTGCTGGAGGAGATTTCCTAGCTGGAGTACACGGGGCTATAGCCCGGGGCATCAGTTCAGCACTGGATTATCGAACCGATCCAAACTGGCTTCCAAAGCTTGCCGAGGCAATTGACCCGGCACTTCACTCAACTCTCAGGTCATTGGCTGCAACCGAGCTTCCAGCTCGCAACGAGCAAGAACTAGTTCGGTACGTTTCCGGAGTGGTAAATGCCGGTCATATTGCTTTGCTCACGCGCCAGAAGCTTTCGTTGCAGGCAGTACTTCGTCAGCTTGACCCATCCGATACAGCAAAAATTGAGCAGATTCAGCGTGAACTAATTGCAATCGAAGATCGAAGAAGGAAACTACAAGGTGGCTAAGAATTTAGTAGCCATCGAACCAAAAAGCGATCTCGCCTATGAGCAGGCTGTTGTTTCTGCTGGCGGAGAAGTTGCAGCCTTGTCTGATCAAGTCAGCGCGCTGATCTGGACTGACTACTCAGCGCCCGAGAAACTGGCCGTGGTTTTGGAGCAGAATCCGCAAATTGAATGGGTTCAATTGCCATTTGCAGGAGTTGATGCTTTTGCTGATGTTCTTTCAGCTCCGGTTAAATTCACCAGCGCCAAGGGTTCATACAAGGAACCGGTTGCCGAGCATGCACTTGCTCTATCGCTGGCGCTTGGAAGAAAGATTCCAGTTAGGGTCAAGGCGACTAGTTGGGGAAAACGCGAGGCAGTTAGCTTTTATGATTCCAACATTCTTATTGTGGGAGCTGGCGGCATAACGCAAGAACTAATCGGGATGCTCAAGCCTTTTCGTGCCAGAATATCGGTTTGCAGAAACCAAGCAGAGCTTCCGGTTCCAGGAAGCACTGATGTGTTTGGCCTTGAGCAGCTCGCAAAGAAAATTTCTGAAGCCGATCTAGTCGTTATTGCTTGTGCATTGACAGATAAGACCCGTGGCCTGTTTGATCTAGAGCTAATGTCCAAAATGAAGCCAACCGCATTCTTGGTGAATGTGGCCAGAGGTCCAATCATCAAGACGGCTGATCTACTTACTGCTTTAGATCAGGGATTGATTGCTGGGGCAGCGGTTGATGTCACAGACCCAGAACCTCTGCCTGAGGGGCATCCGTTCTTCGGCAGAGATGACCTGATTGTGACTCCTCACACCGCCGACACAAAGGAAATCGTGATGAGGCACTTTGCCCTCAGGGTGCAGCTAAACGTCAAGGCGTATTTGGGCCTGGGGCCTTGGGTTGGCGAAGTAGACCCCGAGCGAGGCTACTGACGGCTCTAGGGAGCCCAATTTTTGGTAGTGTTGGTTCCTGCGCAAGCATTCCTCGGTAGCTCAATTGGCAGAGCAATCGGCTGTTAACCGATAGGTTCTTGGTTCGAGTCCAAGCCGGGGAGCCACTTCATCTATAGCCACAAATTGGCCACTTTCAGGAGGTCCCGGTGATTCGGTGGATCCAGCAAAGAAATTGGCTTCCGGAAGCAGCCCTGGCTGCCTTCGTTTTTCTTTTGCTTGGCGGACTCGATCTGATAACTCAGGGCCCCACCGCAATGCTTGGCTCTTTGGCCATCGCGGCAAGTTTCCTGTTTGTTCGAAAACTTAGCTACCTAGCTTCCGCTCTAGTCCTGGTTGCAGCAGCGATTCAGATTAGCTTCTCACTGCTTCCAATTTTTGGATCAATTGGAATCCCTTTGTTGGCCTTCGTGATTGGGGCGTTCAGCCCAAAACCTTGGCGAGAGATTAACTTTGTCGTGAGCGTCTTCGGAGGGCTTGTTTTTGCAGCTAACGTTGCGTTCAATCCAACTATCAACCTCGCAATTTTTGGTGGAGTCGTGCAGCTAGATGATGTTGGAAGAGTCGTTATCTTTATCACTCTGTCCATACTGGCCATTAGTTTGGTATCGCTGCTGTGGATTCTTGGACAACTTCTCATCACTCGCTTGGTTCACGTAGGAACTGAGTTTGACCGTTTGGTCTACGAAGAAAAGCAGCTAAAGCTATCAGTAGAACTTGCCGAGCAGTCCAAGAGGTTTGAAATTGCACGTGATATCAATGAAACCGTAGTCCAGAAGCTATCCTCGGTCATCACAAACGCCGAGGGGGGAATCTATGCTGCCAAGTCAAATCCTGAGGCCGGGTTTAGAGCTCTTGAGAAAGTTCTCGATAGCGCCAGGGCTGCTCATACCGAATTACGTCGCTTGTTCGACATGATCAACAGAGGAACTGCTTCCTCAACGGCTCCGCCTACCTTGGCCGATCTTGAGAATCTTGCAATTAGTATGAGAGAAATTGGCCTAGATGTATCGGTTTCTAACTTTGGTGAGCGCTTTGCACTCAATCAGTCAGCAGAACTTGCCATCTATCGAATCATCTTTGAGGCACTACAAAACGTAAAGCAACACAATCCAGCCGGCACCAAAGCTGCCGTTGAGATTTCTTGGCTTGAGAACGGTTTGCAGGTATTAATCAAGGACAACGGGGTCGAAATCGAAAGGCGTGCGGTGGTTGGTCCGGGCGGCCTGCCAGTTCCTTATGAAGCTAAGGACGATCTAGACACGCTTCTGGAAAAAGTATCTGGTCCCGGCCTAACAGCCATGCGCGAGCGAGCCGAAAGCTTTGGTGGATCTCTGGAGGTACAGCGAGTAGTTGGAATTGGCTTTACAGTTTCTGCGATGTTCCCGGTCTCTGGAGTAAGCGTCATCTCGGACTCTGCTTCCTAAATGCCCGAAACAATCCGCATCGGTCTTATTGATACCGACGAAAATATTAGATTTGGAAGAAAGCTTCTATTTGCATCCCTTACGAATTCAGAAGTGGTTTTTGACTCCGATGGCGCAAGCGCTGATCTCGAACCAATCCAGGAATCTCTAATTGACGTGTTGGTTATCGATCAAAAGCTCGCTTCTGGTCCAGGCATTGATTTCTACATGAGCCTTCGAAAACTAACTGGAATAAAACAGGCACCACCGGCAGTACTTACTGCTTCCTTCAACCAACCTGCCCTGTTGCTAGAAGCTCTCGAAGCGGGGATTTTTGATGTTATTGCAATCGAGCAAGGTGCCAAAGCTCTGGTTGATGCTGTGACCCGAGCCAGTTCAGGTGCAGATCCTCATTCCCTGGCTGATCTGAATAGAATGCTTGCAACCCAACCTCGAGTAAGAGCGATTGACTTGAATTTTGTGAGCCTTGTCGATCAGTTGCCAGAGAAGCTAGCCAGTAATCTAAGACGACTAAAAGCTATTTGGCAGAAAGCAGATATGACAAAGCTTGAAAGCTACGATTTGAACTCTCTGAAGGAGGCGGTTGCCCGCCTCCCGGTAGCTACCGCTTCGGAGCTTGTGCTAGCCCTAAACAGATCTGGACTGCTCGATGAGTAATAAGCAGCAGTCGGTGACTGCAGTTTCGCTAGGGGTGGGTTTTGCCACTGGACTTTATGGAATTTCCTTCGGAGCACTATCTGTAGCTGCTGGACTAGATCTTTGGCAAACTATGGCACTGAGTCTTTTGATGTTTAGTGGTGGAAGCCAGTTTGCCTTTATTGGAGTTATTGCCACTGGCGCTGGGGTAGTGCCGGCAATTCTTTCAGCGTGGCTTCTTGGTGTGAGAAATGGTTTCTATGCCATTCGAATGAACCCGGTGCTCTCAGTCAGGACGCTTTTGAAACCGGTAGCCGCCCAGCTTACAATCGACGAATCCAATGCCGTGTCTTTGTTGGGGGAGCCCGATAAAAGGAAAGAACGCTTTGGTTTCTGGCTCACCGGAGTTGCAGTCTTTATCTTCTGGAACGTTTTTACATTTGTTGGAGCTGTAGTTGGTTCACAAATCGGCAATCCAACCGACTGGGGGCTTGATGCGGCCGCAGCGGCTGCGTTCTTAGGACTTATCTGGCCAAGACTGAACCAGTCGAAACTACTAGTTTTGGCTGTTGCTTCGGCATTTGTTGCAACATCTTTGTCTGTGGTTTTGCCAGCTGGAATTCCAGTACTGCTGACAGCAGTGTTGGCCGTTGTGTTTTGGCTAGTTGGCATGCGAGGTGATCCAAAATGAGCCTTTGGTCAGCGGTTCTGATTTCTAGCGCGCTGGTTTACTCCTGGAAGCTTTTTGGATATCTCGTTCCAGAGAAATTCGTCTCTAATCCGAAGATTAAGGAACTAGCTGCTTTACTAACCGTTGCATTGCTTGCCGCTTTGGTTGGAATTCAAACCTTTGCCTCGGCTGAGGGGTTATCAATCGACGCTCGAGTTCCTGCAATAATTGCTGCCGGAATACTGTTTTACCTTCGAGTGCCATTTGTCGTGGTTGTAATTGTGGCAGCAGCAATAGCTGCACTGATTAGGCTTTTGGTCTAATCTTCAAGATTGTCAGTTCCTGGTAGCCAGGAGACTCCGGGCTTGTTCCAACCCAGCTCCTCCATGACCTCGAATGCTTCCGTTCTTGAGTGAAATGAGAGCTTGTCAACGTAGATTATTCCATTTAGGTGATCAAATTCATGTTGGAAAATTCGAGCAAACCACCCCTCGGCTTCTATTCGAACCGGATTCTGATCTAAGTCCACACCTTCAATCACCACACGGTCTCCACGTTTGAGGGCAAATCTTTCGCCCGGGAAAGACAAGCAGCCTTCGCTTTCTAATTCCTCGTCGGCATCTCCGGGCTCGAGGGGGGTGTGGCTAAGGGTGGGGTTGATAACAACACCTCGCCTTGGGTTGTCATCGTCGTCAGGGTAGCTGTAGACAAAAACCCTGAGGCCTACGCCAATCTGAGGTGCTGCAAGTCCGACCCCCGGAGCTTTGTCCATGGTGTCAAAAAGATCTTGAACTGTATCCCTAAGCTCTTGGTCAAAAACCTCGACTTCAGCAGCACGTTGGTGCAAAACCGGGTCTCCGTAGATACGAATTGGCCTAATCACCTGATAAATCTAGCTGTTTGGCTCAGAACTTACGGCAGAAACGGGGTTAGGCTCGAATTTGTTGATTGAGGTAGTGAATTGGGACCAGAACTTAGAGAACTCGCAATCGTGCTTGCCATACTGGCTGCAGTTGCCTTAGCTTTCGGAGCACAATTCCAAAACCAAGCAGTATCAAAATCCACGGAGAAGACTCCAAGGCGTCGAGGGTCTCTGTCCCTAAAAGAATTAGGCCGATTATTTGTTCGCCCGCGATGGATATCGGGACTAGGACTTATGGGGCTGGGTATGGCGCTACAAGTTGCCGCATTGACCCTGGCTCCGCTAATTGTGGTGCAACCAATCGGGGCAATCGCACTGGTTATCACCTCGCTACTAAATGCCAGATCAACCAAAACCAAATTAAATCGAGCGACAATCCTGGCCATTGGTCTTTCGACGTTTGGAGTTGGAGGCTTTGTTGTCACTGCTTCGCAGGTTGCATCTCAAGTTGAACTAACGGATGAAAATCTACTTCGGGTACTTGGCTTGCTTGTGATTATTCTGGTCGCCTTCGCAGTACTTTTTTTCACTTTTGGCAAAAAAGCCAAGGCCCTAACTTACATCCTTGGCGCTGGAGTGCTTTACGGTTTTGTGGCAACTCTTGCAAAGGTAGTTATTCAGCGCCTTTACCAAATGGATTATGACGCCCTTACGGCACTGGCACTTGTGAGCATGATTGGTGCGGTTTTCCTCGGGGGCTGGTTCGTGCAAAATGCCTACTCTTCTGGACCTCCTGATCTGGTGATTGCTGGCCTTACCGTAATTGACCCACTGGTTGCAGTTGGAATCGCCATTGGAGTGCTGGGGGAGGCTCAGCAGGCCAGTGCTTTCTCAATAGCTGCCTTCAGCCTCAGCGGTGCTGTGGCGGTTTCGGGCGTCTACTTGCTTTCTAGGGTCCATCCTGAGCTTCGTCCAAAGAAAAAGACCAGTCAAGTAAACTTGGATTAAGCAAACTTTCTACCTGCTTCGCAAGGCAAACAATTGACTGAGATTTTGAGTACTTCAGCGCCACTTCGCGTGGTGATTGCTTGCGATACCTTTCCGCCGGACATCAATGGGGCTTCACGATTTGCGGAGCGGCTTGCCTCGGGGCTGGTAAGAGCAGGGCATGAGGTTCATGTAATTGCCCCAGCACACAACAAGACTTTTGGGTCTTTTACAGAAGTTCACGATGGAAGCGCCATGACGGTGCACCGAATCAAGAGCTATCGAGTTATCCAGCACAAGACTTTGCGATATGTCTGGCCCTTCACGCTAAAGAAAAAGGCGGACCGGATCCTTCGCCAAGTCAAGCCGCACGCTGTTCACATCAACTCACACATGATCGTTGGACGGTTTGTGCTCAAGTCAGCGCAGGAGCTTGGCATCCGAGTAATAGCAACCAACCACATCATGCCGGAAAACTTAATCAAGTACTCGCTTGTTATTCCTCGCTGGGCAGAAAAATGGGTCATGAACCTAGCCTGGAAGGATGCCGGACGAGTGCTTCGAAAAGCAGACGTTGTCACAACTCCAACTAGGCGAGCAGCCAATCTACTTGAAAGCGCATCGGGATTAACTGGAGTTTTGGCAGTGTCCTGCGGTATCCAAGCCTCCAGATTCGCTAATTCAACTCCGACCTCGAATCATGAACCGAGAATCTTGTTTCTTGGAAGGCTCGACTACGAAAAGCACATCCATAACCTTCTCAAGGCCGTGGCCCTGCTTCCAAAGCAGCTAAACGTGATGGTTGAGATTGTTGGTGATGGGGGAGAGCGCGAGTATCTTCAGAAACTGGCAAAAGATTTAGGAATAGATCGCAATGTCGAATTCCGAGGTCACATTAACGACCAAGAGTTACCAAAGGCATATGAGAGAGCAACTGTATTTGCGATGCCTTCTATAGCAGAGCTACAGTCCATTGCGACCATGGAGGCCATGGCCTCGGGACGGCCAGTGGTGGCAGCCGATGCCATGGCACTTCCGCACCTGGTGCACGATGGAGATAACGGATATCTGTTCCCACCGGATGATGTAAAAGCTTTTGCAGATCGACTGCTAAAAGTATTGACTGCAAATCAGGCAGAACTCGACCGAATGTCTGAGAACTCACTGCATTTAATTCAGTCCCACGACATTGACACCACAATCAAGATCTTTGAAGGCCTTTATCGAGGCAATGTTCAAGAGCCAGAAGAGTCAGCCGACAACCTCGCTACCTACAGCCTTCCTATCGGACAGCTAAGCAAGCGCATAAGTAGATCAATCATGCTGGCCCGAAAGCGTTCGGCTGAACTTCGGGCAAAAGCTGAAGAAGCAGGCGCTGAGCTCAGAGAGCGAGCCGAAGAGGCCCGCGATGACGTTCGTGAGAAGTTTGAAGAGGTTAGAGAAGATGTTGTCTTTGCCGCTAAGCGCATAGAGATTAGAGTCCGAAAAGGCGTGAAGAAGGCAGCCGAAAGGCTTAGACGCGAAGAGCAGTAGGCTTAAATCACCAAGGGGAGTTAGCTCAGCTGGTTAGAGCAGCGGACTCATAATCCGTCGGTCACGGGTTCAAGTCCCGTACTCCCCACCAGCATCCAAGTCGAATAGGGAGACGGATTGATCCTGTTTGTGAGGGCCTGGGGGTTGCTCAAGTCCACCCATCCAATCCCTTCCCTTGCAGTCACAGCTCTAACTGTCTTGTTTGGACTTAGCTACCTTCTGCCATTTCAACATTTAGTACTTATTGGTTTGTGTGTCCTGGCTCAGCAGTTTTCTGTTGGGTTATCGAATGACTGGCTTGATTACGAGAGAGATAAAAGCGTAGATCGACAAGATAAACCCACAGCCCGAGGTGAGGTTTCAGTCAAACTGGTTAGAAACGCTTCAATCACAGCAGGCATTGCTGCTTTGGCTTTGTCTTTGATTCTTGGGTTGCCAGCAACTTTGATGATGGTACTGATGTTGGCAGTTGGATGGTCATATAACCTGGGGTTGAAATCAACTGGTTTCTCGTTAGTGCCATACGCCATTGGGTTTGGAATACTGCCAGTTTTTGTGACATTGTCTTTTCAGCAACCTCAGCTTCCATCCTGGTGGGTCATTGTTGCCGCGTCGCTTCTGGGAATATCTGCTCACTTCGCCAATGCTCTGCCTGATTTGCTTGATGATAGAAAAACCGGAGTTCGTGCTTTACCCCACATTCTTGGTCAGCGAGCATCAGCACAGGTGATTGCCGGCACTGCAATTTTGGCTACGACAATTGTGGTCACGCAATCGCCCAGCTTGAATCCTGCTATTGCACTAATAGGATTTGCGCTAACTGTTGGGTTAGCTGTTGCGGCCAGCGCTTTAGCTCTAAGGCCTAAGCCTCCGCGAGTAATTTTCTATCTGCTAATTGCAGCGTCGTTTGTGAATGTGGTTTTGCTCGTGTTGGGCCAATTAAACACAACAGCTACCTGATTCGATGTTTTAGAAGTAGCCAGCTCGCTTTTTGGCTTCCATGGACTCTTCGCGGTCGCCATCAACCAAGCGACCTGACCGCTCGCTCAGTTTTGTAAGCTCCATTTCACTCAGCAATGAGTCCATGTCAGTTGCCCCTGACTCCACAGCACCGGTGACCGGGTAGCAGCCAAGAGTTCTAAATCGAACTACCTTCTCTTCAATTTTCTCGCCTTCAAGAAGAGGCATTCGGTCATCGTCAGGCACCAGAAGAACACCGTTTCGAATTATTGTCTTACGCGGCTTGGCGTAGTAAAGCTGCACAATTGGGATGTTCTCGCGCTCGATGTATCTCCAGATGTCCATTTCGGTCCAGTCCGAGAGTGGAAACACCCGCATGGTCTGGTTGTTAACCAGGCCTAGGTTGTAGGAGTTCCAGAGTTCAGGTCTTTGATTTCTTGGGTCCCAGCGCTGGCCTTCTTCGCGCAGGCTAAAGATTCTTTCTTTGGCGCGGCTTTTTTCTTCGTCGCGCCTGGAGCCACCAATTGCCGCGTCAAAGCCACCTTCTTCTAGTGCTGCAAGCAATGGAACAGTTCTCATGATCCGTGTGTACTCGTGAACGCCGTGAGACATTGGGCTGACGTTGTCTCGGATTCCTTCTTCGTTCTTAGCCACAATTAGCTCAAAGCCAATTTCCGCAGCCATGCGATCTCTGTGAGCGATAACTTCTTTGAACTCCCATTGGCTATCAACGTGAAGGCAAGGAAAAGGAAGCCCTCCAGGATGAAATGCTTTGCGGGCCAGGTGCAGTAAAACTGAGGAATCTTTTCCGATGGAGTACATCAGTACTGGTTTGCGGAATCCTGCTGCGGTTTCTCGAAGAATGGCGATTGATTCATTCTCAAGCGCATCAAGCACGTCGTCGTGAGGGGTGCGAGCTCTTGTCATGACTTCGCGCTCCTAGTGCAGTAGTGGATCATCTGTGAAAAGATTATCACGAATGACTTTTTGTCTTGAGAAGGACCCGCAGCGATGGCACCTCTAGAAAGCCCCTACTTTGGTAAGAGCGCAACCCTGCCCACACTTCACGGTAAAGAAACTGTCATTTCTCCAATCTTTCAGAGCGCTTTAGGGCTAATGATTCAGGTTACAGAGATTGATACAGACCAATTCGGAACCTTCTCCGGCGAAACTCCAAGAACTTTGTCGCAACTAGATGCGGCCATAGCAAAGGCTCGCGCAGCCATTGATAGGACAGGAATTCCACTAGCTATTGCCAGCGAGGGAACAATTGGACCTAACCCTTTGATCCCTATTGCTAGTTCTGATTTAGAGACAATGGTTTTTATTGATAGCGAACGAGACCTGATTATTCATGAGTCATTTCGAAGTAGCGAGATTGTTACTGTTCGAAAAACGCTCCAACCGGGTCAGAACCTAGATGAGCTTCTGGCTAAAGCAGATTTTCCAAATCACGCTTTGATTGTGCGCACCGAATCCCCGGCCGCGTTTCAAGCGGTCAAAGGAATTCGCGATTTCGACAAACTTGTTCAGGCAATTCAGGATCTTTCCAAGGATTCAGGGTCTGTAATTGTTGAGAGTGATCTACGAGCAAGTTTCAGTCCAAGTCGAATGCAAAACATTGCCAATTGCGCCAAATTGCTGACAGAGAGAATTGCATCAACTTGCCCGCAGTGTCAAACGCCAGGTTGGGGCAAGATCGCGCCTGTATTTGGCTTACCTTGCCAAGATTGTGGACAGAAAGTAGAAAGCGCTGTTGCGGCTGATCAACTAGGTTGCGTTAGTTGTGATTTTGTGCAAACTGCAGAGCGAGCAGGTGCATACGCAGAATCTAGGTTCTGCGATTCCTGCAACCCATAGGCATCGGGGCAGGCAAAAGAAGAGAGCTCTTACTAGGCGATCTTCTCGCCGGCTTTGAAGGTAGCTAAGACTTTGATGTTTCGAAGCTTTGAGGATGCTGTCTCTAGGGGGTTCTGATCAAGAACAATAAAGTCACAGGGCTCACCGTTACTCAGTGGCACCTTTTTTTGGCCGGTGAGCTGGAAGCTGACCGCTGCGCTATAGCTATCGAATGCTTCCGCAATTTGGATGGCCTGCTCCATAACCCAGCCTCCCTCTGGTTTGGAATCAGCGGTTTGCCGCGTGACTGCGGTGGCGATTCCTAGAATCGGATTTGAACTAGATACCGGCCAGTCCGAACCGAAGGCAATTGTGGCACCGCTATCAATCAGATCGCGCATCCGATACATCTGATCGATCCGGCCCATGCCAAGTCTTGGAACACAGCTCATCAGCATTCCATCGGCTTGCGCCCAAAGCGGTTGCATGTTGGCAACCACATTTAGCCTCGCGAATCGAGAGATATCGGAATCGTTGATTAGTTCCGCGTGGGCAATCACGTTTGGTAGCTGGGGCATGCCAAGACGCTGCTGTGCGTGCTCAATCGCATCTAGGGCTTGGCGAACCCCGGCATCACCAATGGCATGAATATGCAGTTGGAAACCAGCTTCGGCGGCCGCAAGGCATGCTGCCTCCAGCTCAGTCTTGCTCCAAAGCGGCTCTCCGTGACTGTGGGCGTCGTCCAGGTAAGGCTCCAACACTGACGCTGTACCGCTGCCAAAAACACCGTCCGCGAAGAACTTGCAGGTTTTTGCAGTTAGCTTCGAACTTCCAAGAGCGATGACTTTTGCTCGATCAGTTTTTGCAAATTCAATTGATTCGACCCATTCGTGCGGCTCTATTTTGAAGGCCAAGTTGTAGTCCAAAAGAAGAGCGCTTTCAGATACCGCCGCCAAATATATCTCGGTCATGCCGGATGTGATCCAAGCATCTTGTGCCTGAACAATTCCCTGCTGGGCTAGGACTTTGTCTGCCCAGGCTAAGGCGGCGACTTCTTGATCGATTGTTCTTGCTGGAGCCTTATCCAGCACAAGCGCCATAGCTTGCGGTTCTCTGAGCACACCCGTTGGGACTCCAAAGGCATCAACGTCTATGGAGCCGGAGATCAGCTGAGGAAGCGGTGAAGGGATTAGCTCAAGGGCTTTGCTGTTTACCCAGATGGTGTGGTGATCGCTGGCATGAAGCACCACTGGAACATCTGATACTGCCTCGTCAAGCCAGCTGGCCAGAAAGACCCCACCTTCAACAATTGATCGATCGTAGGCTCCGCCTTCGATCCAAACCTGATCGGGATTAGCGCTTCGATAGCTGCTTAGGACTTGTTGGATTTGGGATACGGAAGTGGCTTCTGTGACAACCGGACCTGCAGCTTCTCGACCGGCAAAAACCGGGTGAGCGTGGCCGTCACGGAAGGCCGGAAAAACGAAGCCTTCAGGAAGTTCAACTTCCTTATCAAAACTGTCGGCGGATGCGACCTGTCCATTCTCGGCATAGAGCTCTTGATCAAATACTTGGCTTGCAGGGTTGAAAAAGCTTGCCCCCGTGAACTTGATTCTCAACCTTTAAACGCAGACTTTTCTCGGAAGTAGCAGGATGGGCAAAGCGATTCGTAAGTGACTTGGTCTCCATCGATTGCGACCTGGGCTCCGTCAAAGACAAAATCGTTGTTGACCTTTCGGCCATTGAACATAGCCTTCTTGCCGCAACGGCAGATGGTCTTTAGCTCCTCCAAGCTATGGGCTATCTCTAATAGGCGAAGTGAACCTGGAAAGCCGTTGGTTAGAAAATCGGTTCGGATTCCAAACGCCAATACCGGAACATCGTCCAAGACTGCGATCTCAAGAGCTTGGTCAACCTGCTCCCGGGTTAGAAACTGTGCCTCATCAAGCAATAGGCAAGCAACTCGCTTACCGGTTGCTTCGCGCTGCAAGCTGGAGAGTTTTTGAAACTCGGTTCGAAGATTTAGCTCTGGGGTGACTAGAAAATCAACGTGACGGTCTACACCGAGCCTTGAAAGAATGGCTGTGTCGCCTTTGGTGTCTACTGCTGGCTTTGCCAGTAATACAGACTGTCCGCGCTCCTCGTAGTTGTGAGCGGCCTGAAGCAGGGCGGTTGATTTACCGCTGTTCATGGCTCCGTGACGGAAATACAGTTTGCTCATAGCCCCTATATGCTAGTTGGATTTTTTGACATCTGACTCCAGCAGCTCTAGCCTTAGAGAACCACCAAATACAGGTCGTAGGGGAAGACGTACCTAGGTTTGGAGGTGATTGTATGTCTGATGGCCTGGTGCTAATCCACTGCGCGCCTAGTTCCTTATTGACCCATGTCGAATGGACTCTTTCGGGCATTTCTGGAACGCCCATAAAACTCAACTGGGTTGCCGATGAGTCAAAACCAACAATGTTCCGATCTTCTACCAGCTTGAAATGCACGAGCGAGGAAGCGGCCACTCTCGCATCGGCTTTCCTGAATCTAAAGCAACTTAGTTTTGAAGTTATTCATCAGCAAACCCATGGAGGCTCTAGATGGAGCTTTACTCCAGCACTCGGGATGTTTAGTTGCTCAACAGACGAGGCAGGAAACTTGGTTGTGAACGAAAATCAGATTCGACACTCCATGGAAAAAGCTGGGTCTAATCCGCTTAAGCTTCAAGCTGAGCTTCGAAAACTACTAGGTCAAGCCTGGGATGACGAGTTGGAGAATTATCGTGAGCTAATTGGTGGAGCGGAAAGCAACCACGGCGTTGTGACCGCCGAAGCCGAACGAGTTAGTTATAGCCAAAATATTCGACCCCTCTAACTTGCGAGGGCTTGTCACAACATCTAAATCAATCGCAGGATCTGGGTTGTCAAGGTTTATTGTCGGGGGAGCGGTTCTTTCGTGAAGAGCCAAGACTGTGAAAATGGCCTCGATAGCTCCAGCACCACCCAACAAATGTCCAGTTGAGCTCTTGGTTGCTGAGACAGCAATCTTAGACAAATGATCTCCAAAGACTCTCTTTAGAGCGTTGTATTCGGCAATGTCACCGACCGGGGTGCTGGTTGCGTGAGCGTTTATGTGGGCTACATCTGAGATTGAAGATCCACTTTGCTCAATGGCACCAATCATGGCTCGAGCAGCAGCAGAACCTTCAGGATCCGGAGCGGTGATGTGGTACGCATCAGAAGTCACAGATGCACCAACTACTTCGGCGTAGATCTTGGCACCGCGGGCTAGGGCGTGCTCTTCGCTTTCAAGAACCAAAGCTCCACCGCCTTCACCCATAACAAAGCCGTCGCGGTCGATGTCATATGGTCTAGAAGCTTTCTCAGGTGCGTCGTTGCGCTTAGAAAGTGCTTGCATGGCAGCGAAAGCGGCAATTGGAAGGGGGTGAATTGCAGCTTCTGAACCTCCGGCCACCACAACATCCACTTCGCCGTTTCTGATTCGGTTAAAAGCGTTTGCAATTGCTTCGGTGCCCGATGCACAAGCAGAAACTGCTGTGCGAACCCCTGCTCGAGCTGAAATATCCATGCCAATGGCAGCGGCTGGACCGTTTGGCATCAGCATCGGAACGGTCATCGGAAGCACTCTTCTTGGTCCACGCTCTTTGAGTACGTCGTAGGCGTCCAAAAGCGTCCATACGCCGCCAATGCCGGTGGCGTAATCAACCGCCAATCGTTCGGGACTAACTTCGGGTGAACCAGCATCAGCCCAAGCTTCACGAGCTGCAATTAGGGCGAACTGACTGGATGGATCTAGTCGCTTAGCTTCTTGCAAGCTCAGAACTTCGTTCGCTGGAGTTTTGGCTTGCCCTGCGAAGGTGACTGGCAGCTCGTGTTTGGCAACCCACTCTTGGGTCAGGGTCGAGATCCCGGATTTTCCGGCTAGGAGGTTCTCCCAAGTTGATTTGCTGTCGCCACCCAGTGGCGTAGTTGCGCCAATTCCGGTGACAACAACTTTTTTGAACAAGGTTTTTAGCCTTGCGCCTTAGTGATGTAGTTCACTGCATCGCCTACGGTAAGAAGGTTCTTTACCTCGTCGTCTGGAATCTTGACATCAAATTTGTCTTCGGCGTTAACAACGATTGTCATCATCGAGATCGAATCGATGTCTAGGTCGTCGGTGAAGGACTTGTCTAGGGCGATGGCATCGGTTGCGATACCGGTCTCGTCAGTTACGATTTCCGCTAGTCCTGCAAGTACTTCTGCTGCTGAAAGTGCCATTTCGATTTCTCCTTATGAGATGTTTATTTGAACCAGCCCCAAGTTTAGGGCACAACCACCACTTGCGCCCCAAAGGCTAAACCGGCCCCAAAGCCTATCTGGAGCGCCAGATCGCCTGATTTAATCTGACCTTGCTCCAAAAGCGCATGCATCGCCAAAGGAATGCTTGCAGCCGATGTGTTTCCCGAGGTCTTAATGTCTTTTGCTACCACAACGTGTTCAGGCAACGCTAGCTGTTTTGCCATCTCATCGATGATTCGCTCATTAGCCTGGTGCATCACGATTGCATCCAGCTCATCAGCTTTGATTCCTGCTGCCTCGAGAGCTTGTTTTGCAACTTTCACCATCTCCCAAACGGCCCAACGGAAAACTGTTTGCCCCTCTTGAACCAGAGTCGGCCAAGCGCCCGTGCCATCACGAAAATCAAGAAGTGAACCGGTCATTCCAACCGCTTCCCACTTCGATCCATCCGAGCCCCAAACGCTTTTTGATATGCCCGGAGAATCCGATGGGCCAACGATCGCAGCGCCCGCTCCATCTCCAAGAAGGAAAGAAATTGAACGGTCGGTGGGGTCAATAAAGTCGGTGAGCTTTTCTCCACCAACTACCAAAACGTATTTTGCAACACCGGAACGCACCAATGAATCTGCCTGGGCGATGCCGTAGCAGTATCCTGCGCAGGCAGCAGAAATGTCAAAGGCCGGCGCGGGATTAGCTCCAACAAGCTCTGCGAGTAGCGCTGCAGCGGATGGCGTTTGGTAAGGGTGTGTGATGGTGGAAAAGATAACCGCTTCAATCTCAGAAGGTGAAATTCCAGCCTTCTTGATGGCCTCATTGCTGGCTTCAACCGCCATGTCCATTAGCGAGCGATCTTTACTTGCCCGCATGCGGGTGACAATCCCTGTTCGCTGAGTAATCCACTCATCGGAGGAGTTGATTGGCCCTGCAATTTCATCATTTGTGACCGTCAGGTCACCTCTAGCCGCTCCCAAGGAATAAATCTTTGAGAACGCAACTGGAGTCGATTGAATCAGCTTTGCCATGAATGAAGGTCTACTTTCCTATCGCTTCGGCAACTTTATCCAAGTCAGCAGGAGTTTTTAGTGCGATAGCCACAGTGTTTGGCATGGCTCTTTTGGCGATTCCCGACAGTGCACCACCAGGAAGTAGCTCAATCATCAGCGAAACATTCGCCGAAGTCATAGATTCCATGGTCTTGTCCCAACGCACTGGATTAGAAACCTGGTTGACCATCAAATCTAGAAAGGTCTTGCCTGAATCAACTAGTTGACCATTGCTGTTGCTCCAGATGGACATCGATGGGTCGTTCACACTCAAATCGGTTGCGAACTCTTTCAGAGCCGGTCTTGCGGGCTCCATAAACGTAGTGTGGAAGGCTCCGGCTACCTGCAGGGCTACAACGCGGCTGCCAGCTGGGGGAGTCGCCACTAGGGAAGCAATCGCCTCTTTCGATCCTGCAGCAACAACTTGCCCTGCACCGTTGTAGTTTGCAGCAAAGAGTCCAGCTGAATCTAGGTGAGCAAGAACTTGATCGATCTCTCCGCCAACAACGGCCGCCATACTACTTGGCGAAAGAGCAGCTGCATCAGCCATTTCATTTCCACGACGCTGAACGAACTTGAGAGCGATCTGGCTAGTAAAGATTCCAGATACGTAGGCTGCGGTAATTTCACCAACTGAATGACCTGCGGTGCCAGAAACTTTTAGCGAATCACCAAATTTGTCTTTAAGGGCTTCAAAGCTTGCGATGCCTGCTGCAACAATTAGCGGCTGAGCGATTTTGGTGTCTCTGATGGTTTCTGCATCGGCCACGGTACCAAAGTGAATCAAATCAAGATCGCAGGCTTTTGAGGATTGTTCAATGCTTTCTTTGAAGACTGGAATTTCAAGCCACGGCTCAAGAAAGCCTGGAGCTTGTGATCCTTGGCCGGGACAGGCTATACAAATCATTTCCACCGCTTACTGGTGCCCTGCTCGTGCTCAATCATCGCGCCTAGGACGGTGGCAACTTGAAGGACGAATGACTCTCTAGCACCGGTGGCATCCCAACCAATCAGTTCTGCAATGCGCTTGAGGCGGTACCGGACGGTGTTGCTGTGAACAAACAGCTCCCGAGCTGTCACTTCAAGTGAACGACCCGATTCTAGGTACGCAACAAGCGTTTCCAATAGATCGGGAGAATTCTTTGCAAGCGGTCTGTAAATCTTGTTCAGCAAAGTGTTTTTGGCAAGCATGTCTCCGGCCAGTGCTCTTTCGGCGAGTAAATCATCGGCAGAAATTGGCCTTGGGGCTTTTGCCCAAGCTCCAACTACGGATATGCCGGCAAGAGCCGATTTGGCAGAAAGATTTGCGTCGCTGATTGAAGGTACCTCTGTTCCAACAACCACAGCTCCCGGCCCGAAGCTATCGAGAAACAACGAGCACAGTGAAAAAAGTGATTGGGTGTCAGTAGCAGGCTCTTTGTCATCAGGAATTGTTCCGACGACAACTATCAATCGATCACCGTGAATTCCCACCAAAACATCCGACGAGTGTCTGCGGGCAGTGCGCCTGAGGCCATCTATGTCGGTGGCCTCATCGAAGCCACCGATCATTACTGTAACCGCTCCGCGAGCTTTCCATCCCAGGGCTGAAATCCGAGAAGAGAGTTCCTCTTCGCTTTCTCCGCTCAAGATAGTGTCAACAACCAGTGCCTCGAGTCTGGCATCCCAAAGTCCGCGCGCCTCGGCAGCCTTGGCGTAAACATCCGCTGCACTAAAGGCAATTTCGCGTGAGTACAACAAAACAGCTTCGCGTAGCTCGCTGTGCTCTTCAATGACTCGATCCTCAACGACCTGCACGACAACTCGAATCAGCTGAAGGGTCTCCTGTAGAGAAATTGAGCGAAGTAATTCACGAGGTGCAGTTGAAAATACGTCGGCAGCAACCCAGGGTTGAGAGTTTGGGTTCTCGTACCAAGAAAGAAAAGAAGTGATTCCAGCTTGCGCGACAAGACCAACCGCTGACCTTCTGGATGCAGGCATCTCCCGATACCAGGGAAGGGTTTGGTCCAGACGAGCCAGCGTGGTGGTTGCTAATTCTCCAGCTATGGAGTGCAACCACTCGAGCGTTTCGTCCTTAGGCTTCGCCACCAGCAGTTCCGCTTGTTCCGGCACGAACATCGTGCAACTGGTAACGATCAATTGCCATTTGAAGAACCGAGTGATCCAGCTCTCCGCGCTCTACCAACTGTTGCAAAGCGCGAACTGCAATTGACGGTCCATCAATCTTGAATTCGCGACGCGCAGCAGGTCTGGTGTCTGAGAATCCGAAACCGTCTGCACCTAAGGTGGCGTAGTCACCTGGAACCCAGGCTCTGATCTGGTCAGGTACGGCGTGCATGTAGTCACTTACTCCCAGGAAAGGACCAGAAACGCCGGAGAGCTTCTTGGTTAGATAGCTTGCCTCAACAGGAGAGTTGGGGTTCAAGAACTTCTCGCGGTCCTTAGCCAGGCCATCGCGGCGAAGTTCGGTCCAGCTTGTGACAGACCATATGTCTGCCGAAACACCCCAGTCATTTTGCAACAGAGCCTGAGCCTCGAACGCCCAAGGCAATGCAACACCGGATGCTAGTAGCTGTACTTTTCGTCCACCGGAGAAGTTTTCACTTACTCGGTGAATACCCTTGAGCAGACCTTCGACATC
>ERZ1022756.73-NODE-73-length-36615-cov-25.665618_pt1 | contig 36615 bp, 35 predicted proteins | sample MGYA00520902_ERZ1022756 | MGnify/ENA primary metagenome ERZ1022756 (study PRJEB33162, sample SAMN09537601) | freshwater metagenome | isolation source: freshwater | place: Canada:Alberta | collected 2017-07 | study: EMG produced TPA metagenomics assembly of the...
TCGGAAAGGGTGCGCATGGCCCGCCCTTAACGGGGCGCGGCTCCAACGCAAAGGGAGGATTAGCCGCCGATGCCGCCAGGGCGGGTGAAGGCGTGCCAGATCACATAAAACCAGCCGAGAAAGCCGTGAACGATCGCCCAGATGATCGACTTGTGGAGGCTCCAGCTGATCGCCACCGCGATCGCCGAGCCGAGGCCGAGCCCGGTTTGTGTGGCGGTGGTGCGGACGGTGGTGCTCACAGCTCCACCCCGCTGGCGATGGCCTCAAGTTTGCGGATGCGTTCCTTCAGGTCGGCGAGCTCGATCCGTGCGGTGCCGATGCTTGACCCGTCCGCTGTCGCAGGGTGGTGCGCTGCGCGGTCAAGCTCCTGACGCTTCAAGTCAAGCCAGCCCTGCCAAGCACGCAGCAGCGCGGCGGCGACAACAACGATAGCGATCAGACTGCCGCTGGTCATCACCAGCGTCGGGTCCAGCAGGGAAGACATCATCATTTGCGATCCTCCGTGTCAGTGGCGGGCGATTGCGTTGGCAAGCCCCGCAATGCTTCGATTTCGGCAGCGATCCGCGCCTGTTCGCGCGCGTCGCCGCTGTTGGCATCGGTGGCGATGCGTTCGAGCACCTTCACCCGTTCCTTGAGATCCGCCAACTCGCGCCGTGCGGCTTCGAGTTCAGCGGCAGTGCGCCCGTCTGTGCGCGGAGCGAGCGACTGGTTGCCGTCTTCATCGGTGACGATCCCGGCTCGTGCCCGGAAGGTCTCGACGATCCCCCAGATCACGATCGCGACCAGTGCGACGATGGCCCAGCTGCTCATCACGCTTCTCCCTTGTCCTTGAGGTCCGCCAGCGCGGGGTCACGCCCCAAGTCTCTGAGCGCGTCGATCTCGGCCCCGAGATAGGGGCGAAAGTCAGCCGGTTCCATCACACGTGGTCTTTGCCGACCGCAGGCGTGTCGCGCAGTGCCTCGATTTCACCGGCCAGCGAGTAGCCACGGTCGGTGACGATTTTTTCGAGGACGATCAGGCGGTCCTGCATCGCATCGACCTTGCCGTGCAGCTCACGGTTTTCAGCGTGCAGTCGCAGGGTTTCAGCGGTGTCGGGCTTGTCGGTCTTGCCGCCCCACTCGTCCTCGAGCGGGTAGCCGTGCTTGGCGCGGATCCAGTTGTTGGCGAGCCAGCCGACGGTGCAGATCAGCACGATCATGAAGATAAGGAATGTTTGGCCCTCGTGCATTACAAGCGCTCCTTGCTTGCGATGCCGAGCGGCACGCCCGCGTCGTCGTTGGTGTGGGCATCAACCCGCCGCGTGTCACGCAGCGCCTCGATCTGTGTGGCGATGTCATAGCCGCGGTCGGTGACGATGCGTTCGAGCACCTGCACCCGGTCTTCCAGTCGCTGGATATGGCTTGCATATTGCGCGGCCTTCTCGGCGGTTTCGGTCGCCACGGCCTTGGTTTGCAGCTTGGCGACCTTTTCCTTGTGGTTAGTCCATACCCCGAAGAAGCCGAGCAATATGCCCAGGATCGGGATCATCAGAGCCATGTAGCCTTCCATAACTTCAGTCCCCTGTTGCGTGGCTTCAGTCTCAGCGCAGCCGCTCGATTTCGGCGGTCAGGCGCGGATTGCTGCTGACATAATGCGCTTCAACGGCGGCCAAGCGGCGGTCGATGTCGCGGAAGCTCGACTTGATCTCGCGCGCGGTGCGGCGGGGGCTCTGGCGGACGCCTTGCCAGTACTTCTGCTCGCTTTCGTCGCGGTAGAGGTGCGGGGGCTTCTTGTTGAGGATGAAGCCGGCAATGAAGTAGGCCATGATGGCCCATCCACCCGTCGGGAACATCGAGAAGAAGGCGATCATCCGAACCCAGAACACGTTGATGCCGGTGTAGTCGGCGATCCCGGAGCACACGCCCATCAGCTTGGCATTGTGCTTGTCGCGGTAAAGCGTGGTGCGTGGGCTGTTCATGCGCGGGTTCCTTTCTTCTCGGCAATCAGCGCTTCCAGTTCGCGCAGTTGCTGGTTGTCCTGTTCGTGTTCGGCGATCAGGCGGCGGGCGGGAGTGAACTCGGGGTCGTCGGTGGCGACCAGCCGTTCAACCGTGTTCATCCGCTCGTCGAGTCGCTTGGCGAGGTTGTAGAGTTCTTCCAGCAGCACCTCGTCATCGGCGGTGATGGTGGGGGCGGTCTTCCACTTGGTCATATAGTGCAGGACCAGCCACGGAAGGCCGATGAAAAGGGCGACGATGGCAAATACGCCTTCGATATCCATGGTTTATTACCCTTCGCTGTCGCCGGCTTTGCCGAGCGCTTTCTTCATGGCCTGCAATTCATCATCAATCGCGTCCGAACCGCCGAGCGCGGCAATCTGATCGGCGAGCGACGGCGGGCCTTCTTCCGCTATGCGCAGCGCATCGGCGCGCCCTTCGGCGTAATCGACCCGGCGTTCGAGCTGGTCGAAGCGGGCGAGTGCTTCGTCCGTGCGTTCGGTGCTCATCAGAGTGCGCAGCTTGACCCGGTTTTCAGCGCTTTCGAGACGCGCGGCGATCGCGGTCTGGCGGCTGCGGGCTTCGCGCAGGCGATGCTGCAGCTTGGCAATGTCTTCTTCGTAAGCACGCAGCGCGTCATCCAGCACGGCAATTTCAGTCTTCAGCTGATCGGCCATATCTCCGGCCTTTTTCTTTTCGACCAAAGCGGCACGGGCGAGATCTTCGCGGTCCTTGCTGAGCGCAAGCTGGGCTTTCTCGGCCCAATCAGCCTGCAACCGGTCCAGCTTCATGCAATGACGGTGCATTTCCTTCTGGTCGGCAATGGTGCGCGCCGCGCTGGCGCGGACTTCGACCAAAGTTTCCTCCATTTCGAGGATAATCATGCGGATCATCTTCGAAGGATCATCCGCCTTGTCGAGCATATCGTTGAAGTTCGAAGCGAAGATATCGAGAGTGCGGCTGAAAATGCCCATAAAGGCTACTCCATCGAGGAACGAATTGACCCGGTTGGACGGAGCGGCGCGCTCCTCGTTCTGCGGGTTGGTGCGTTCCTGTGATTGCGTCGGGGTGGGGTTGCGGCGCAAGGCTTCAATTTCCTCGTCGAGCCGCGATAGGCGCCCCGACGAAATGAGGCGGGAAGGTTGGGCCGGAGCATCGCTGCTCTGATTGGCGCGCGTGGGATGGGCGCCGCCAGCAGCATCGGCAGGGGGGACATCCTGCTTGGGGCGCTCCGGCCCGAGGGGGTCAGACGGATCGCCCACCTCAGGCAATCTCGATCATCGCGCCGGCATCTGTGCCGGGATGAGCGATCGGGGTGGCATGGGCCGCGCCAGGCTGAAGCTGCGAGGACAGCGCGATCATCATCACCATCGCGGCAATGCTGGCCATTGCGGCGTGTCCAAGCTTGGAATTCCAGAAGCGGCCTTGCGGCGCATTGCTGTCGATCATTGTGGGCCTCCAGAAGTGTGTTGGTGGTCTTGCAAGGCATTCTGCAACCGCTGTGCCAAACTGTGAAAATGGCGGGAACGCGAGGTTTCCGTGCGACCGGCGGGGTGAGGCGTTGGTCTCTATTGCCAAGCATTGGGGATTTTCACTATAGTTTGGAAATGAAGTTCGAGAGTCAGTTTATTGGCCAATCCGGGGCCTTTCTCGACGCGGTCGAACGTGCCAGCCGTGCGGCGGCAATGAACCGTCCAGTGCTGGTGATCGGTGAGCGGGGCACGGGCAAAGAACTAATCGCCGAACGCCTGCACCGTCTGTCCAGCCGCTGGGGCGAACCGCTGGTTACGATGAACTGCGCAGCGCTCCCTGAAACGCTCATCGAGGCTGAATTGTTCGGGCATGAGGCAGGGGCTTTCACTGGCGCAACGAAAACGCGCGCTGGCCGCTTTGAGGAGGCCGACCGGGGCACGCTGTTCCTCGACGAGCTCGGCACGCTGAGCATGGGCGCGCAGGAGCGGCTGCTGCGTGCAGTCGAATATGGCGAAGTGACCCGCATTGGTGCCTCGCGCCCGATCCGGGTCGATGTGCGGATCGTCGCGGCGACCAACGACGATCTGCCCGCGCTGGCCGCGGCCGGGGAATTCCGCGCCGACCTGCTCGACCGGTTGAGCTTTGAAGTCATAACTTTGCCGCCGCTCAGGGTGCGTGAGGGTGATATCGGTGTGCTGGCCGAATATTTTGGTCGGCGGATGGCGGCCGAACTCGATTGGGAGCGGTGGCCGGGCTTTGCGCCGCACGTGATGGATGCGCTTGAGGATCACCCGTGGCCCGGCAACGTCCGCGAATTGCGCAACGTAATCGAACGCGCGGTCTACCGCTGGGACGCGCCGGACATGGCGATCGCTCACGTCCAGTTCGATCCATTCGACAGCCCGTGGCGACCACGCCCGCCTGAACACCGCCGCAGCATTACTCCGACGGCGTCCGGTGCAACTGCTACTGGCCCGACGGCTGCACCCAGCTTCGATAGCATTGCGGATCTGCGCGGTGCGGTTGATGCTCACGAGCGCGCGATCCTCGCCCATGCGCTGGGTAAGCATCGCTGGAATCAGCGCCAGACAGCCCGCGCGCTCGGCCTTACCTATGACCAGCTACGCCACTGTATCCGCAAACACGCCCTCATGGAGGGTGAGGACTGACCGCTTCCATAACGAAATGGAAAGTGTTTTCGAACACTGCGGATATTCAGTCTGAGGCGGCGAAACAGAATGCGGTTGCTCTCCACAGAATTTGTTCGGAATCTCATGAACTTGGGTACGGCCGCATGCGAATCGCCGCGCCTGCCCACTGTGGCGAGCAGTGCCTGACATGCGGCACAACGTTTCAACGGGTCCGCTCCCGTTTTTGCGTGATTCGCCAACGGCGGGTAAACTCGGGCAGGCGCCCATTCATGCTCGGTCGTCTCCCCTGCCGGTCATCCCGCCGGCGGCTCGGCCCTGACCCGTTTGCGGAGCGAGCACGTGATGGCGGATCCAAAGCCGGAGGACACCGATAGCCAGGCGCCGCCGATCGGACGTCGGACAGCGGCGCGCCTGCGCGTCAGCCTGCCAGCCCAGCTTATTGCGATCGAAAAGGTGCATACCTGCATCCTCCTCAACCTTTCGCGCACCGGCGCTCAGGTCGCGATTCTTGATGCGTTGCGCGTAGGTGAAGGGGCGATCTTGCGCTGCGGGGTGATCAACCATTTTGCGATAGTCTCACGCATCGAATTCGGACTGAACGCGCTCAAATTCGACGAGCCGCTGACCGACGCCGTCGTGCTCGACATCCGCTGCTTTTACGAAAATTTCGAGGAACGCGAGAAGCGGGCCCTGATCGACATCGCGCGCAAATGGGTGGCAGGCGACGTTGGTGACGATCGCCCCGGATGACTGCGCCCGAGTGCGCCTGAGCACACCTGTGCAGGCCGCGCGGTTCGCTCTTGCCAAATTGGCATCAAGCGCCTAGTTGCACTGCCAATCCCGGCATTGTCGCGACAAAGTTTGGATGCTGGCGCCTTCGGGGGCCGGCCCCACACCGCGTTTTTGCAATGCCTTCCGCAACGAAAGACCCCATGGCCGATATCGCGCGCCTGACACAGCTGATCGAACCCGAGGCAAGCGCGCTCGGATTTGAACTCGTGCGCGTAGCGATGCTCCCTTCCGAAGCCGGTGATGGGGGCATGGCGCTGCAGATTATGGCTGAAGATCCGGCCAGCGGTCAGCTGGTGATCGACCAATGCGCCGTCTTGTCACGCCGGGTTTCCGACGTGATTGACGGCGCGGAAGAGGCCGGCGAAGTGTTGATCGAGGGTGCTTACCACCTCGAAGTTTCATCGCCCGGCATTGACCGTCCGCTGACCCGTGAAAAGGATTTTACAAACTGGTCTGGACATGAAGTCCGCATCGTTATGGACAAAAGCTATGACGGGCAGCGCGTCAACAAGGGCGTGCTTGGCGGGCTGGAGGATGGTATGATCCTCGTTGCAGAGGTCAAGGCGGGCGATGTGCGCCTGCCGCTTGCAGAAATTCACTCCGCGAAGCTCGTCCTTACCGACGCGCTGATCGCCGCCACCCGCCCGCTGGATATCAGCGGTGCTGACGAACTCATCGAAGATACAGAGAAGGCAGACGACTGATGAGTGCCATTTCCGCCAACAAGGCCGAACTCCTCGCAATCGCCAATGCGGTTGCCTCGGAAAAGATGATCGACAAGTCGATCGTCATCGAGGCGATGGAAGAAGCGATCCAGAAATCCGCGCGTAACCGTTACGGTGCGGAAAACGACATCCGCGCCAAGCTCGATCCGCTGACCGGCGATCTGACGCTGTGGCGCGTGGTCGAGGTGGTCGAAGAGGTCGAGGACTACTTCAAGCAGGTCGATCTGAAGCAGGGCGAAAAGCTCCAGCCGGGTGCCAAGGTCGGCGATTTCATCGTCGATCCGCTGCCCCCGGTCGATCTTGGCCGTATTGACGCGCAGTCCGCCAAGCAGGTGATCTTCCAGAAGGTCCGCGATGCCGAGCGCGAGCGTCAGTTCGAAGAGTTCAAGGACCGTCAGGGCGAAGTCATTACCGGCGTGATCAAGTCGGTCGAATTCGGTCACGTGATCGTTAACCTCGGCCGTGCCGAAGGCGTGATCCGCCGCGACCAGCAGATCCCCCGCGAAGCCGCCCGTACCGGTGAGCGCGTTCGTGCGCTGATCACCAAGGTGGAGCGCAACAACCGCGGCCCGCAGATCTTCCTCAGCCGCGCACACCCTGACTTCATGAAGAAGCTGTTCGCGCAGGAAGTCCCCGAAATCTACGACAACATCATCGAGATCAAGGCCGCCGCCCGTGACCCGGGCAGCCGCGCCAAGATCGGCGTGATCAGCCGCGATTCGAGCATCGACCCCGTCGGCGCCTGCGTCGGGATGAAGGGCAGCCGCGTGCAGGCCGTCGTGCAGGAATTGCAGGGCGAGAAGATCGACATCATTCCGTGGTCGGAAGACACAGCGACCTTCGTCGTTAACGCGCTTCAGCCTGCCACTGTCAGTCGCGTCGTTCTCGATGAGGATGACGGGCGCATTGAAGTGGTGGTGCCTGACGATCAGCTTTCGCTGGCGATCGGTCGCCGCGGCCAGAACGTGCGTCTGGCCAGCCAGCTCACCGGCCACCAGATTGATATCATGACCGAGGAAGAAGCCTCGGAAAAGCGGTCGAAGGAATTTGCCGAGCGTTCGAAGATGTTCGAGGAAGAGCTCGACGTCGACGAAACCCTGTCGCAGCTTCTGGTCGCCGAAGGCTTCGCCGAACTGGAAGAAGTCGCTTATGTCGATCTGGCCGAACTCGCCAGCATCGAAGGCTTCGACGATGATCTGGCCGAAGAACTCCAAAGCCGCGCTCTCGAAGCGCTCGAACGCCAGGAAGGTGCGCACCGCGAAGTGCGCCGCGGACTGGGCGTGGAAGATGCACTCGCCGAAATTCCGCACCTGAATGAAGCGATGCTGGTCACGCTCGGAAAGGCCGGGATCAAGACGCTTGATGATCTGGCCGATCTGGCAACCGACGAACTGATCGCCAAGAAGCGTGAAGCTCCGCGCCGCCGCAATAACGACGCCAGCGGCCCGCCGCAGCGCCGTCCGCAGCGCGAAACCGACAAGGGTGGTGTGCTCGGCGAATACGGCCTCTCGGAAGAGCAGGGCAACGAAATCATCATGGCCGCGCGTGCGCACTGGTTCGAAGACGACGTGGTCTCCGGGCCGACTGAGGAGGCCGCCCATGCGGACTCCAACCAATGAACGCCTGACGTCCGACATCGCCGGGCCTGCGCTTTCGGTCGCTTCCGTCGGGGAGCCCGGAAGCGAGAGGCGCTGTATCCTCTCCGGGGACACCTCGGCGCGGGAAGGGCTGCTGCGTCTGGCCATTTCGCCTGACGGGGTGGTCTTGCCCGATGTCGCCGCGAAGGCTCCGGGGCGCGGTGCCTGGATTGGCGTCACGCGCGCAGAGCTTGAAACAGCTCTGGTCGAGGGCCATCTCAAGAGAGCACTAATGCGTTCCTTCAAGGGCGCAACGCTGACCATTCCCGATGACCTGCCTGCCCGCACAGCAGCTGCGCTGATGCGTCATCTTGGCGACAGGTTGGGGTTGGAACTGCGTTCGGGCAACATCGTGATGGGCTCGGCACGGATCGAGGAACAGGCCCGCAGCGGGCGCATCGCCATCTTGCTGCACGCCAGTGACAGCAGCGAAGACGGGCGGCGCAAGCTCGATCAGGCATGGCGTGTCGGCAGCGATGCCGAAGGCACCGGCTTGCGCGGGCAGGTGTTGGCTCTGGACCGCACGGCTTTGTCTGTGGCATTGGGCCGCGACAATGTTGTCCACTTGGGCGTCGCGGGGCATCCCGGCGATATGCGCGCGGCGAACCGCGTTCTTCAGGCGGTTTCCCGGCTTATGGATTACACCGGCAACGACCGGGCGATTGAAACCAACGCGACGGGCCGGGATACTTCCGGCCACGTCGGTCTGCCGCAAGCTGGGCCGACGACTATTGATGAATACGTGAAGGACTGACGAGCGATAATGAGCGACGACAACGACAACCAGCGCATCCGCAAACCCCTGGGCCTCAAGCGCTCGGTGGATGCGGGCGAGGTCAAGCAGACCTTCAGCCACGGCCGCACCAACAAGGTGGTGGTCGAGGTGAAGCGTCGCCGCATGCTCGGCAAGCCGGGTGAGGCTGCTCCGCCGCCGCCGCCCGCTCCGGAACCCGTGGTCGAAGCGCCGCGCCCGGCTCCGCCGCCGCCGCCAGCGCCCAAGCCTGCGCGCCCGGCACCTGCCAGCGAGACGCCGCAGGAACGCGTGAAGCGCCTCCAGCTCGAAGCTGAGGAAGAGCGGCTGCGGATGGCCGAGGAAGGCCGCAAGCGCGAAGAAGCTCAGGCCCGCGAGCGTGAGGAAGAAGAGCGTCGCCGCGCCGAAGAAAATCGCCGCGCCGAGGAAGAAGCCGAAAAGCAGCGCACGGCCGTCGCCTCCGCTCCCCCGGTCGAGGAAGTCGCTACCGCTGCGGTGGAGACACCAGAGCCTGCAGAAAGCGAAGACGCGCCTGCTGCCAAGTCCGACGCCGTGCCCGCAGCTCGCCGCTTTACGCCCGTGGAGCGACCCGAACCCAAACGGCCCGCCGAGGTAAAGGGCAAGAAGAAGGAAGAAAAGCGCGCCGCGCCGAGCGACGAAGGTAAGGACAACCGCCGTTCGGGCAAGCTTACCGTCACCCGCGCTCTCAACGAAGACGAAGGCCGCCGTGCGCGCAGTCTCGCGGCGTTGAAGCGTGCGCGCGAAAAGGAACGTCGCGGTCAGGGTGGCCCGTCCAAGCCACGCGAAAAGCAGGTCCGCGATGTTGTGGTGCCTGAGGCGATCACCGTCAGCGAACTCGCCAACCGCATGGCTGAAAAGGGTGCAGACCTCGTCAAGGCGCTGTTCAATCTGGGCATGATGGTCACCGTCAACCAGACCATTGATCAGGACACAGCCGAACTGCTGGTCGAGGAGTTCGGCCACAACATCACCCGCGTTTCTGCGAGCGATGTCGACATCGTCTCTAGCGAGGACATGGACCCCGAAGAAACGCTGGTGGCCCGTCCGCCGGTGGTCACGATCATGGGCCACGTCGATCACGGCAAGACCAGTCTGCTGGATGCTCTGCGCGGAACCGACGTTGTGAAGGGCGAAGCCGGCGGCATCACCCAGCACATCGGTGCCTACCAGATCACCACCAAGGACAAGCAGAAGATCACCTTCCTCGATACGCCTGGCCACGCCGCTTTCACCGAAATGCGGATGCGCGGTGCGAATGTCACCGACATCGTCATTCTTGTAGTCGCTGGCGATGATGGGCTGATGCCGCAGACGATCGAGGCGATCAACCACACCAAGGCGGCCGGGGTGCCGATGATCGTGGCCATCACCAAGTCGGACAAGCCGGAGTTCAATCCGCAGAAGATCCGCGAACGTCTGCTCGAACACGAAATCGTGGTCGAAGCCATGTCGGGCGAAGTGCAGGACGTGGAAGTCTCGGCCAAGACCGGCGCGGGGCTTGATAAGCTGATCGAAGCTATTGGCCTCCAGGCCGAACTGCTCGAACTGCGCGCGCGGCCTGACCGTGATGCCGAGGCGACCGTTATCGAAGCCCAGCTCGACAAGGGCCGCGGGCCGGTGGCGACTGTGCTGGTGACGCGCGGAACGCTGAAGCGGGGCGATACCTTCGTGGTTGGCACGCAAAGCGGCAAGGTGCGCGCGATTGTCGATGACAAGGGCAATCAGCTCAAGGAAGCTGGCCCCTCGATGCCCGTGGAAGTGCTCGGCCTTGGCGGCGTGCCGTCTGCTGGTGACAGCCTTACAGTGGTCGAGAACGAACAGCGCGCCCGCGAAGTTGCTAAATATCGCCTTGAAATGGCAACGGAAAAGCGCACAGCGCTGGCCCCGACCAATTTCGACACGATGTTTAGTAGCCTGTCTTCCAGCGTTATCGAATTCCCGGTGGTGGTGAAGGCCGACGTTCAGGGCTCTGTCGAAGCGATCGTCAACGCGCTCCACAACCTCTCGAACGACGAGATCAAGGTGCGTGTCCTCAATGGCGGCGTCGGTGCGATCACGGAAAGCGACGTCATGCTGGCGGGCGGATCGAAGGCGCCGATCATCGGCTTCAACGTGCGTCCCAATGCCAAGGCTCGTGAACTCCTGAAGCGCGATAATGTGCGGATGATGTATTACGATGTCATCTACCACCTTACCGATGCCATCGCTAAGGAGATGGCGGGCGAGCTTGGGCCGGAACGGATCGAAACCGTTGTCGGCCGTGCCGAGGTCAAGCAGGTCTTCCCCGCGGGCAAGCGCGACAAGGCAGCCGGTCTGCTGGTGCTCGAAGGTGCGATCCGCAAGGGGCTCTTTGCTCGTCTTACGCGCGCCGATGTCATCGTTTCGGCGACGAAGATCCACTCGCTGCGGCGCTTCAAGGACGATGTCGACGAAGTGCGCACCGGACTGGAATGCGGCGTGGTGCTGGAAGACACGAACGACATCAAGGCAGGCGACATGCTCGAAGTCTTCTCGGTCGAGGAGCGTGAGCGAACACTGTGAGCCTGACGGACACGCACTACCCAGACGATGCCGGGCAGTCGCCGCATACGGCGCTGCTCGGCTCGCAATTCGTGAGTTGGGATGAACAGTCCCAGACCGCGACCATGCGCTTCACTGTGAAGCGCGAAATGACCACTTGGCGCGGCGGCGTGCAGGGCGGTCTGGTCGCGGGCTATCTCGACGACGTGATGGGTTATGCCTATGTCGCCGCCACGGGAGGCGAGATGGCGCCGCTCAACCTCGACATTTCCATGAGCCTGATCCGCTTGATCCCGGAAGGTGCCACGATCATTGGCAAAGGGCGGGTGGTGAAGGGCGGCAGACGCGTGATCTTCCTTGAAGGCGAATTGTTGGCCGAGGACGGGACGCTTTATGCACGCTCTACTTCTACTGCCCTGCCAACCCCGCGGCCGACCCCGACCAGCAACGGGATGGGCTGATGGCGAAGGCTCCTTTTACCGCCGAGCAGCAATCGGTCCGCGTTCTCAAGGTGGGAGAGCGGGTGCGGCACATCCTGTCTGAGCTGCTCGCCCGCGGGGAGGTGCATGACGATGTGGTACGCGCGGCGCATATCTCTGTCACCGAGGTGCGCATGACTCCTGATCTGCGCAACGCCACGGCTTATGTGAAGCCGCTGATGGGTGCGGGCGATGATGAAGTCGTCCAGTCGCTGCGTCAGAACACTGCCTTCCTGCAACGCGAGGTGGCCCAGCGGCTCGGGCTGAAATTCGCGCCGAAGCTCAGGTTCCGCAAAGACGAAAGTTTCGCCGAGGCTGACCGGATCGAAGCCCTGCTGCGCGATCCGAAGGTGGCCAGAGACCTGAGCGACGATGAGGAAGACGAGAACGAGTAGCTTCCTACCTCGGCAGCATTCGCGCTTTCAGCGTGATGTTGACCTTGTTGCCGACGATCAGCTGATAAGAGTTCATCCCGAACTGCCTCCGGTCGATAGTGGTGGTGCCGGTAAAGCTGACCGGCTTTCCGGCTTGTGCAATCGGATCAGCGGTGAAGGTCACATCCAGCGTTGCCGGACGGGTGATACCGCGCGCGGTCAGATCGCCCGCCACCGTCCCTCGGGTCGGGCTCGACAGCTTCAGCGACCGGCCGGCAAAGCGGATCGACGGGTATTTCTCCACCCAGAAGAACTTCTCGCCCCGCAGCCGCGCAAGAGTGACCGAGTCAGGTGCTTCGATCGCGGTCGCATCGAAGGTCACGTCGACCACTGCGCGTTCGGGGGCGCCGGGGACAATCGTGACTGCGCCCTCCATCCGGGGGAAGCGCGCGGTTTTGCTGGCGAGACCGAAAAATGGAACCTGCGCGGAGACATTGCTGGCGTCGGCGTCGAGGGTATAGCGCTGTGGCACGCCCGCGGTGTTCGCCAGCGCCAAGGCCGCCAGCAATGGCAGCAGGGTCATCCGGAAGCGGGCAGCAGGCTTGAACATGATTATCCTTGAACGCTTCAACCGGGCAAAAGGTTCTGTCCCACCTCGCCCGGCGTGCTGTGAATGGGTAGGCAGGCGCGATGGCCAAGCTCTATTTCTACTATGCCAGCATGAACGCAGGCAAAAGCGCACACCTGTTGCAAGCGGATTTCAACTACCGTGAGCGTGGTATGGCGACGATGCTGTGGACCGCTGCGCTCGACAGCCGTTCCGGCGGGCAGGTGAAAAGCCGCATCGGGCTGGAGAGCGAGGCGCACAAATTTACGCCTGACACCGATCTGTGGGCAGCGGTCAGCGCGACCCACAATGTGAAGCCGCTCAATTGCGTGCTGGTGGATGAGGCGCAGTTTTTGAGCCCTGCCCAGGTGTGGCAGTTGGCGCGTTTGGCGGACGAGGGCGGGATTCCCGTGCTGTGCTATGGCCTGCGCACGGACTTTCAGGGCCAGCTGTTCCCCGGATCGGCGGTGCTATTGGGCATTGCGGACGCGTTGGTGGAACTGAAGGCGGTGTGTCACTGCGGGCGTAAGGCGACAATGAACCTGCGGGTCGATGACAGCGGCGCGGCAGTGCGGCAGGGCCAACAGACCGAAATCGGCGGGGACGACCGCTATGTCGCGCTGTGCCGCAAGCACTTCTCCGAGGCTCTGGGGCGGTGAGCATTCCCCTCTCAGGCTGGCTGATCCTCGATAAGCCGCGCGGGATGGGCAGCACTCAAGGCGTGAGCGCGGTCAAGCGCGTGCTGCGCCAGAACGGCTATGCCAAGACCAAAGTTGGGCACGGCGGAACGCTTGATCCTCTTGCCGAAGGCGTGCTGCCGATCGCGCTCGGCGAGGCGACCAAGCTGGCCGGGCGGATGCTGGACGCCAGCAAGATCTACGAGTTCACCGTGAAGTTTGGGGCGGAGACGAGCACGCTCGACACCGAGGGCGAAGTGGTAGCGACCAGTGATGTCCGAGCGACGCTGGCGGACGTGGAAGCGGTGCTCGCGCGCTTCACTGGCCCCATTGAACAGGTGCCGCCAGCCTACTCCGCGCTTAAGGTCGGAGGCCAACGCGCCTATGATTTGGCGCGGGCGGGGGAGGTGGTGGAGCTGAAGGCGCGCAGTGTGACCATTCACGCACTGACGGTCCTACCTGAAACGGTGGGGGCCGACCACGTCACCCTTATCGCTCACGTTTCCAAAGGCACCTATATCCGCAGCCTCGCACGGGACATCGCATACGCCCTTGGCACCTGCGGCCATGTCACCTATCTGAGGCGCACCAAGGCGGGGCCGTTCACGCAAGATCAGGCGATTTCGCTGGACAATCTGGAGCAAGCGGCTAAGGGCGCAGGCCTTGAATGCCTACTCCTGCCGCTTGAGGCGGGGCTGGACGACATCCCGGCCCTTCACCTCGATCAGACAAGCGCGCAGGCGGTTCGACAGGGCCGGGCGCTGTCTGACATGCCCCAATCATCTGGGCTTTATCTGGCGAAACTGGGCTGTGTCCCGGTCGCGCTGATGGAAATTTCGGATGGGACGGCCACGGTCGTCCGGGGGTTCAACCTTCCCGATGTCGCTGAGTAAGAGAGAAAAATTATGTCGGTGACCCCCGAAGTTAAGCAGACCATCATTGCTGACAATGCCCGTGATCCCAAGGATACCGGCAGCCCCGAAGTGCAGGTTGCGATCCTCACGCAGCGCATCCGCAACCTGACTGAGCACTTCAAGGATCACCACAAGGACAACCATTCGCGTCGTGGCCTGCTGATGATGGTCAACAAGCGTCGCACGCTGCTGGCCTATCTCAAGAAGAAGGATGTGGAGCGGTACAACGCCCTGATCCAGAAGCTGGGTCTGCGTAAGTAAGAGTTTAGCGAAAGGGGCGGCTCGGATGGGCCGCCTTTTTTGCATTGGGGCAAGCAGACATCCGGTCTGTCAGCCCAGGGGCCAAACCAGCGCCCTGCACCGGACCGGGACGGTTCTTTCCCCGGCACATGAGGCCCCGCCCGGCAATATGGCCGCGCGGGTCAAAAGGAAAATAAATGTTCGACACGAAAACCGTATCGCTGGAGTGGGGCGGCAAGACCCTCACTCTGGAAACCGGGCGTATTGCCCGTCAGGCCGATGGCGCCGTTTTGGCCACCTATGGCGAAACCGTTGTGCTGTGCGCCGTGACCGCCGCCAAGTCGGTCAAGGAAGGGCAGGATTTCTTCCCGCTCACCGTCCACTATCAGGAAAAGTTCTCGGCCGCCGGGCGCATCCCGGGCGGCTTCTTCAAGCGTGAACGCGGCGCGACCGAAAAGGAAACGCTCACCAGCCGCCTGATCGACCGTCCGATCCGTCCGCTGTTCCCTGAAGGCTTCTACAACGAGATCAACGTGATCTGCCAGGTGCTGTCCTTCGACGGCGAGACCGAGGCCGATATCGTTGCCATGATCGCCGCTTCGGCTGCGCTCACCATCTCGGGCGTGCCCTTCATGGGCCCGATTGGCGCTGCGCGCGTTGGTTACATTGATGGCGAATATGTCCTCAACCCGAAGCAGGACAAGGCGCTTGCCGAAGGCCAACTCGATCTCGTTGTTGCCGCCACGCAAGGCGCAGTGATGATGGTCGAATCCGAAGCCAAGGAACTCACCGAGGAAGTGATGCTCGGCGCGGTGATGTTTGCGCACAACGAAATCCGCAATGTCATTGGTGCGATCATCGATCTGGCCGAGAAGGCTGCCAAGGATCCGTGGGCCGTCGACCTCAGCGACAACACCGCTGACATGAAGGCCAAGCTCAAGGATCTGATCGGCGGCGATATCGCGGCGGCCTACAAGGTCACCGACAAGTCGCAGCGGTCCAACCTGCTCAACGAAGCCCGGGCCAAGGCCAAGGCGGCGTTTGCTGACGAAGGCGGCCAGACCCAGATGGTAGCTGGCAAGCTGATGAAGAAGCTTGAAGCCGAAATCGTGCGCGGAGCGATCCTGAAGGATGGCCAGCGTATCGATGGCCGCAAGCTCGATCAGGTGCGCCCGATCGAAGCGATCGTCGGCTTCCTGCCGCGCACGCACGGTTCGTCGCTGTTCACCCGCGGCGAAACCCAGGCGATCTGCACCACCACGCTCGGCACCAAGGATTCCGAGCAGATGATCGATGGGTTGGAAGGCCTGAGCTACACCAGCTTCATGCTGCACTACAACTTCCCGCCCTATTCGGTCGGTGAAGTGGGCCGCTTCGGCGCGCCGGGTCGCCGCGAAGTCGGTCACGGCAAGCTCGCCTGGCGCGCGCTGAACCCCGTTCTGCCGAGCAAGGAAGACTTCCCCTATACCATCCGCGTTCTCAGCGACATCACCGAGTCCAACGGCTCGTCCTCGATGGCGACGGTGTGCGGCGGCTGTCTGTCGATGATGGATGCCGGCGTTCCGGTGAAGGCTCCGGTTTCGGGCATCGCGATGGGCCTGATCCTCGAAGGCAGCGAATTTGCGGTTCTGTCGGACATTCTGGGTGATGAAGATCACTTGGGCGACATGGACTTCAAGGTTGCCGGCACCGAAAACGGCATCACCACGATGCAGATGGACATCAAGATTGCCGGCATCACGCAGGAAATCATGGCCAAGGCGCTGGAACAGGCCAAGGCTGGCCGGATGCACATCCTCGGTGAAATGGCCAAGGCCCTGACCGGTGCGCGCACCGAAGTCAGCAAGCACGCGCCGCGCATCGAGACGATCCAGATCGACAAGTCGAAGATCCGTGACGTCATCGGCACCGGCGGTAAGGTGATCCGCGAGATCGTCGCCGAAACCGGCGCCAAGGTCGACATCGATGATGAAGGCGTGATCAAGATCTCGTCCAGCAATATCGACGAAATCGAAGCGGCGAAGAAGTGGATCCTTGGCATCGTCGAGGAAGCCGAAGTCGGCAAGATCTACAACGGCAAGGTCGTGAACATCGTCGATTTCGGCGCGTTCGTGAACTTCATGGGCGGCAAGGACGGGCTCGTCCACGTCAGCGAAATGAAGAACGAGCGCGTTGAGAAGCCGACCGATGTCGTCTCCGAAGGCATGGAAGTGAAGGTCAAGGTTCTCGAAATCGATCAGCGCGGCAAGGTCCGGCTGTCGATGCGCGTCGTTGACCAGGAGACCGGCGAAGAGCTCGAAGACACCCGTCCGGCGCGCGAACCGCGTGAGCCGCGCGAAGGTGGTCGTGGCGGCGACCGCGGCGGTGACCGTCGTGGGCCCAAGGGTGGCGGCGGTGGCCGTGGCGGCGACCGTGGTGGCCGTGGCGGCGATCGCGGCGGTGACCGAGGTCCGCGCGACAGCGGTCCGGCTGGTCTGCCCGACTTCCTGAAGGACTAATCACCTCGCCAGAGGTTTGAATATCGGCCGCCCGGAGCGATCCGGGCGGCCTTGTTTTTGGATTTGCACCAATGCTTAAACGCGAACTGATCGACACCGCCCAGATTGAGGATGGTGTGCTTCTCGAACTTTACAGCCATGCTGGCCATTTCATGATCGTGCTCGGCCGTAACGAGTTGATGAGCACCCGAATGCGGTTCTCTGAAGAACAGCTCGCCGAACTGACCATCGACCGGCTTGGCCAGGATAATCCCCGTATCCTGATCGGCGGCTATGGCATGGGCTTTACCTACCGTGCGGCTGCCGCCCGGCTGGGCAGTAAGGCGCAGATCGTCATCGCCGAAATCTCTGATGCAATCATCGATTGGGCAAAGGGGCCAATGGCGGCTCTTACTGGTGATGGCCTATCGGACCCCCGGCTCGATCTCAAGATTTGTGATGTCGCCGCGCTCATAGATGATGCCAATGACGGCACCTGCGCAAAATTCGATGCTATTCTGCTGGATGTCGATAACGGCCCCGACGGGATCGTGCGCGATGCGAATAACCGTATCTATTCTCGCACAGGCCTCGCCAAGGCGCGCGATGCGTTGAAGCCCGGCGGGATCCTTGCTGTATGGTCAGCGGGGCCGGATCCGGCGTTCCGCAAGCGGCTTTACGACACCGGCCTGATAGTCACCGAATGGAACGTCCGCTCACGCCCGAACAACAAGGGCGCGCATCACATCATCTGGTTTGCTCAGAAGTCGTAGATCAGCGTTACGCGACTGAGCGTGTCGGTTTACACTGCGCCCGGCGGCGGGTTGCTGCTATATTCGACCGCATAAGAAAACTGCGCCTTCAAAGTACGATAGATTGTCGCATCTAACCCGTTGACGAGGTCAATCGAGGCTTTGCGCGGATCAATGATTGCGATGGCTGACCTGTTGGTCAGATTGTGCCGCCAGTTGATCCCCTGCCGAGCAATTGTCAGGCCGCTCGTGATCCCGGAGTTTGAGGAATTGCCGGTGGCGCAGGAGGTTTCTGTTTCGCCGGTGTCAGACGGGTTGGTAGCACGGGCTGGCTCCGCCATAGGGCGAGCTTTGCCTTCGTCGCTGGTGGCGATTGCGGCACCGATGATGGCGCGCACCGGCTTCGGCAGTTTCCGCCCGCGCGCGGTGCCATGGTAGGCCGTCAGACGGACGGCAAGCAAAGCTCTGGCCAGGCGAACAGCCGGTGCCACACTGGCCCCACCAAAATCAGCGGACGCGCGGTGCACCGAAAGGCAGCGGCGGCGGAGGACGGCGCACGCCGCGCGGCAGTTGGGCCTGATAGGCACGGCCGCAATGATCGACGCAGTAAGGGAAGCCGGGGTTCACCTGCTCCCCGCAGAAGTGGAAATCCGGCTCACCCGGATGGCCCATCGGCCAGCGGCACACCTTGTCAGACAAGTCGAGCAGCGTGGTCTTGTCGGCAATTTCAGCGCTGGGCTTGGCGGGCACAAGGCGGCGCGGCGGAGCGGGCGGGATGGGCGCCTGTTGGTCGCCGGGACCCTGCCGAAGAAAGCCGCCGGGACCGACCGACACAATCTTGGGGAGGTTGGCCTGCGGAACGGGAGTAGCCTGCGCAGGCACTGCGCCGTCGGCCGAAGCCTCGCTGCGGACAGGCTGTGCAGGAGGACGCGGCGCCGTACGCTCGACCGCTTCGACCGGTGCACTGCTGCGTTCGGCTGGCTCGGGCGCGCGGTTGGGTGCGGGCGTAGGCGCTGCCGGCTTTTTAACGGGAGCCGCGACCTTTTTCTTCTCGTTGGCTTTGACCGGCGAGGGGCGTGCTTTCAACCCAAGGCGGTGCGCCTTGCCGATGACAGCATTGCGGCTGACCCCGCCCAGTTCGGTGGCGATTTCACTGGCAGTCGCGCCGCCTTCCCACATCTTCCTGAGCGTTCCGATGCGCTCGTCCGTCCAGCTCATATGTTCTACCTGTTTCCTGTGTCCGACATCATTGCCGGTGGCGGTGCTTGTCAGAGGCGTGGCCGCAGCCTAGGCAACTATGCCATGGCCGAAAACGCTCCTGCAAACCCGATCAACAACGTTGCTCCCGTGACCGAAACTACGGCTGATGACAAGACCGGCGGGAGCATCCGGTTTTCCCCCCGCGGTGTTCCGGTGATTACCGGGATCAATCGCGTTGGGCTTCTGGCGCTCTATATGAAGGAGGTGCGCCGGTTTCTCAAGGTCCAGACGCAAACGATCTGGGCTCCGGCCTTCACGACGCTGCTGTTTCTGGTCATTTTTACCGTCGCGCTGGGGCGGGAAGGGCGTGAAGTGCTGGGCGTGCCCTTCGCCAGCTTCGTCGCTCCAGGACTGATCGTTATGGCGATGATGCAAAATGCCTTCGCCAACTCGTCCTTTTCCCTGCTGTCGGGCAAGATGCAGGGGACCATCATCGATTTGCTGATGCCGCCGCTTTCTCCGGGTGAACTGATGGGCGGCATTCTGGCCGCGGCGATTACAAGGGCGATTGCGGTTGGCTTGTCGGTCGCGCTGGCTATGGCGCTGTGGCCGGGGGTTTCGCTCGGTTTTGCACACCCTTGGGCGGTGGCGTGGTTCGGATTGATGGGAGCCTTGATGCTGGCGACAGCGGGACTTGCGACTTCCATCTGGGCTGAGAAGTTTGATCACAACGCCGCCATTACCAACTTCATCATTGCGCCGCTGTCGCTGCTGTCGGGTACGTTTTACGTAATAGAGGACCTGCACGGCACCTTTCAGGCGATCAGCCGGGCGAACCCGTTCTTCTACGTCATTTCTGGCTTCCGCTATGGCTTTCTGGGGGCCAGCGACATGGGGTCTGAGGCCACTGTAATTGCCGCTGGAGGGGGGCTGCTGGTGCTTAACGCGGTGCTGGCGGCAGTCGTTTATGCACTACTGCGGAGCGGATGGAAGCTAAAGAGCTGATCCGCACCGCTTCAACACAACTAGGATGTCAGTGTGTGAGTGAAGCCCGCATCCGGTAACGGCCGTCCTTGAAGCTGTCGAACAGCTGACGCACCGTGGGGTGATCAACTGGCCCGCCTTCGGAATCGGCAATCAGATTGCCTTGACTGACATAGGCCACATAAGACGAATCATCGTTTTCAGCGAGCAGGTGGTAAAACGGCTGGTCCCGACGCGGGCGCAAATCTTCAGGGATGGATTGGTACCATTCCTCCGAGTTGGCGAACACCGGGTCGATGTCGAACACCACGCCGCGGAACGAGAAAAGGCGGTGGCGGACCACATCACCGATCCCGAATCTGGCACGGGTCTGGCGGGGCGCGATGATGGTGCGTCCTGCTTGGCTCGAAAAGAACTCTGATCGTTCCATGCCGGCAATATGGACCTTTGACTGCGCAAAACAAGCATGGTGCATGAGGGGGCGTCCGATATGCCCGATTTTTGTGCGGTGTGAGGTCTTGGCAAGCGCGCGGGCATCGGCTACCGGCGCGCTCTCTGTTGCCTGCCGCTATCGACCTGCGGCCATTGAGAACGTGCGACAGGCCTCGCGGAGAGGTGGCAGAGTGGTCGAATGCGCCGCACTCGAAATGCGGTTTACCGGCAACGGTAACGTGGGTTCGAATCCCACCCTCTCCGCCATTAAGTCATTGTGAAGAAACTAAATTCTTCGCCGACACATTGTTACAGAAACCAAACGAAACTCCTGCTGTCACAACTGTGTCACAGGGAAAGTATCGATGGCTGCTATAAGAAGACGCGGTGACGTGTGGCAGGCCCAAGTCCGTCGTACCGGATACGAGTGCATGGGATGGCGATAGCTCTGTGCGGCGTGCCGTCGTAGCGAAAGCCAAGGTGACGCCCCAGTTCTCATCTGCGCCCTGCATGGCGCGCCATTTGCTCGTTTGTCAGCCAAGGCAGGTCGCTCATGTTCGGCCTCCTCGCGGAGCCTCGGTCCGAAGGCGTGCGAAGCACAATCACATCGCCCTTGGGCCATCAATGGGTCCAGAGCCTAGCCTTTCAGCTGCATTGCGCGTCACCCTGACAAGGCCCTATGGCGTGTTGGGCGGGGTTCTGGTGGTGATCGTGGCGATGTTCTGGCTGGCGCTGCGCCGGATGCTACGCCGTCGTCCGGCCGCCGGATCTGCATGAGGGTTCGCTGCCTGCCGGAGGCGCGGCGAGCGGGAGAGAGGACAAAACAATGAGCGAGACTGTTGACGTGTTCTGGTCGTTCCGCAGCCCCTATTCGCGGCTGGTGACGCCTGACCTGCTGCAATTGCGCAGCAATTACGTGGTCGACGTGCAGCTGCGGGTTGTCCTACCGCTGGCGGTGCGCAACCCGGAGGCGCTGTTCGATCCGGCCAACCGCAAGCCGCCACGCTATATCGCACGCGACAGCATCCGCCGCGGCGAGATGCTGGGGCGGCCGGTGGTGCTGCCGGCAGACCCCGATCCCATCGTCCAGGATTTCCGGACGATGGAGGTGGCCAAGGAGCAGCCCTATATCTATCGCCTCTCCAAGCTGGGGGTGGAAGCCAATCGCCGGGGCCGCGGCGTGGAATTTGCCGACCGGGTGGCCGCGCTCATCTTCGGCGGCACCAGGGGGTGGGACCAGGGCAACCTGCTTAGCGATGCGGTGGCCGATGCCGGGCTAGATCTCGCCGCGCTAGATGCCGCCATCGCTGATGGCGATCACCTTGAGGAGATCGAGCGAAACCAGGAAGCTCTCGATGCGGCCGGGCACTGGGGCGTGCCGACCATGGTGTTCCGCGGAGAACCTTTCTTCGGACAGGACCGGATCGATACCCTGCAATGGCGGCTTGACCGCTCCGGGCTGGCCCGCTCGGCCCGCTGATCTGCAGCGGCCTCCCGAAAGCGGAAGGGCAGCTTTAGACCAGCGATGGTCATTCACCAGAACCACCACCAGTGTCCGGTCCTGACTGTTGGTGGCCAAGGTGTTTCGAAGCCTCGAGCAGCCGAAGGCGTTCTTAACGAAAATGCATATTTGTTTTGAAAGCAGCGCAGGGTCTAGTAGCCCTCGAATGTATTGGCATTGAGGGGGCTCGCGCGAATGCATCTTCCGGATGATAACACGGATGCCACAGAGCGCGACGGCAGCGGGAAGACTATGCATCTGTCACCGATGGCAGGCGGTGCCGACGCGGTGCCGGGCGCCCAGATGCCCCAGCCAGACTTTGGCCTGACGCTCAAGCCAGCTGCCGCAAGCACGCTGGCACTGGCAGTCGCGGCCTGCGGCGGCGGCGGTAGCGGCAGCAGTACGGGCGGCGGTGCACCGCCGGTGTCAACGGTACGCAGGCCGCAGACCGATGCCGAGGCGGCGCGGTTTCTGCTCCAAGCCTCGCTCTCCGCCTCGACCGGAGCAATCACCCAACTGCGCAGCGAAGGCTACGAGCCGTGGCTCGATCGCCAGATGGCGGCCGCCAACAGCCAGGCAGCGCGAGGCTTCTTCGCTGACCGCGGCTTCGACCGCGTCGATGCCAACCGCTTCTACAACTCGGCAATCATCGGCGACTATATGATATGGTCGCAGCTTTTGTCGGGCGACAATCCCGTGCGCAAAAGGATCGCCTTTGCGCTGTCTGAGTTCTTTGTGGCCTCGCTCTCCGGCATCAACGTGACCTGGCGCGGGCCCGCGATCGGCGAGTATTGGGACACCCTGAACCGCCACGCCTTCGGCAATTATCGCGAGCTATTGCAGGACATCACTCTGAACCCCGCGATGGGGGTGTTCCTCAACACCCGCGGCAACCGCGCCGCCGATCCTCGCACCGGACGCGTTCCGGACGAGAATTACGCGCGCGAGGTGATGCAGCTGTTCACGATCGGGCTGTTCGAGCTAAACCCCGACGGGACGAACCGGCTAGCTAACGGCAATCCGGTCGAGACATACGCCAGCGAAGATGTGACCGGGCTTGCCCGAGTGTTCACGGGCTATGATTTCGACCAGGCCGGCCTCACCTTCACCCCCGAGGTCGGCGGCACGCGTCAGATCCCAGATGCCGCATACATCCGCCGTCCCATGACCGCCGATCCGGCCCGCTGGGTTCCGGCGCGCACCACCGGTTTCCACTCGGCAGAAGCCAAGACCTTCCTTGGTCTGACCATACCGGCCGGCACCGGCGCGGCCGAAAGCCTCCAGCGCGCGCTTGATCATCTTTTCAACCACTCCAATGTCGGGCCATTCTTCGCCCGCCAGATGATCCAGCGGCTGGTGACAAGCAATCCCTCCCCGGCCTATGTCGGACGCGTCGCTGCGGTCTTTGCCAATAACGGACAAGGGCGGCGCGGCGATCTGGCGGCGGTGTTCAAGGCAATCCTGCTCGACAGCGAGGCGCTTGATCCGGCTAATGCGGCCAATCCCAATTTCGGCAAGCTGCGCGAACCGGTGCTGCGCTTCGTGCAGCTAGCGCGCACTTTCGGCGCGCGTTCGACCAGCGGCAACTGGCAGGTCGGCGACCTTAGCGATGCGGCTGCTGCGCTCGGGCAGAGCCCGCTGCGCTCGCCATCGGTGTTCAATTTCTTCCGCCCGGGCTACTTTCCAGCCAATACCGAAATCGCCAATCGCAGCCTGCTGGCGCCCGAGTTCCAGCTGGTCAACGAAACGTCGGTCGCGGGCTATGTCAACTTCCTCGAGCGCGCGATCACCGGAGGGCGGGCGCCGGTTGCTGACATCGCGCTCGACTTCTCGGCCGAGATTGCGATTGCACAGGACAGCATCGCGTTGCTCGACCGGCTCGATCTGCTGCTGACCGCCCGGCAGCTCAGCACGAGCGCGCGGGATACCATCCGTGCCGCGATGGAAGATGTGGTCCTCACCGCTAGCTCGACCAATGCCGACCGGCTTCGGCGCGTCCAGATCGGCGTGACACTGATCCTCGCATCGACAGACTATCTGGTCCAGAAATAGACCTCGGGGGGAGGTAGATATGTTCATCGGCAATAGCATCGAGATCGAGCGCCGTGCATTTCTCAGGCGCACCAGCCAGCTGGCGATGATGGGCGGGGCGGCATCCTACGCACTGGACCTTGCAGGTTTGGCCGAAGCGGCGGCCTTCAGCAATGCCGGCGGTTACAAGGCGCTGGTATGCGTATTTCTCTATGGCGGAAACGATCACGGCAACACGCTGATCCCCTTCGATGCGGCAAATTACGCGCGCTATGCCGCGATCCGGGGAACGGCCGGGTCAGAGGATGCTTCCGGCATTGCCCTCGCCCGCAGCGCCTTGGCAAATACCGCGCTCACCACACCGTCGGGCCAGCGGCTCACCGACGACATCACCTATGCGCTGGCCCCCACCATGCCGCGCCTCAAGACGCTGTTTGACTCCGGCGCGATGGCCCCGCTGCTTAATGTCGGCCCGCTGATCGCCCCACTAACGCGCGCGCAGTATGACGCTGGCAGCGTACCGCGCCCGGCCAAGCTGTTTTCGCACAACGACCAGCAATCGACTTGGCAAAGTTCGCAGCCTGAAGGCTCGCGCACCGGATGGGGCGGGCGGATGGGCGACCTGGCGCTAACGTCGAACACCAACGCCATGTTCACCGCGATCAACGCGACCGGCAACGCGGTGTTTTTGAGTGGCCAGACCGCAGTTCCCTATCAGGTATCGCCAGCGGGGGCGACGCTTTACAACCCATTGCAGAACGGTCGGCTGTTCAATTCAGCAGCCGCTTCGCAGGCCCTCGGTACACTGCTGCGCAGCGGTTCCGGCAACGTCATGGCAGCCGATTATGCGCGCTTTAACGACCGCTCGATCCAGTACGGTGCCTTCGTCAATGATGCGCTGCGGGGCGCGACGTTGAGCACCAACTTCGGAACGGGGAATCGTCTTGCTGACCAGCTCCGGGTCGTCGCCCAGCTGATCGGCGCGCGCGCGCGGCTAGGGGTAACACGGCAGGTGTTCCTCGTCTCGCTGGGCGGGTTCGACAACCACGATGGACTGATCGGCACGCATGACGGGCTGCTGGGTCAGGTCGATTCCGCGATTGATGCCTTTTACCGCGCAACGGTGGAGCTGGGCGTCGCGGACAACGTCACGACATTCACTGCCTCGGATTTCGGGCGTACCCTGTCCTCGAACGGCGATGGCTCCGACCATGGCTGGGGCGCACACCACTTCATCGTCGGCGGCGGCGTGCGCGGCGGGCGCTTTTACGGTCGTGCGCCGCAGGTTTCGCTGACGAGTCCCGATCAGGTCGGGCAGGGGCGGCTTCTGCCGACCACCTCGGTGGACGAGCTGTCTTCGACGCTTGGCCTGTGGTTCGGCGTGGCGCCGTCCGAACTGCCGTCGGTTGCGCCCAACATCGGGCGATTTGCCTCGGCCGACATCGGTTTCATGAGACCTCTCCAGACCGCTGCAACGGCGTCGCGGTAGCCCTTAGCCACGACCCGCCATCCCGCAATCGGTGCCGTTCGCTTTGCCGTGCCAAACTGGTCGGATAAGCGGTGGCTGCCCGCTCTTGGCAGAATCTGTCGGCGCAGACATCGCGCGATAATGACCGCAAAGCCCTAGAACCTGCCACCCAAGCCGATCAGCTAGCTAATCGACTTTCAAGTGATCGCCAGTCGATCCGCTATCACCGACAGGAGCGTGCAAAGCGGACGGAGAACGATGTGAATAAGGGTAGGAATCTGCCGATCAGGGGAAACGTTGCGTTTAACGCCGAGCGCCGCTCTGTGCCGCCCGTCTAAAGAAAGAACTTCGGGTGAGCGTAGGGTATAATCGGTTATGCCTCACGCCCATCTTACTGGCGGCCGTCCGCCAAACCCGAAATTGCTCTCCTCCCACGATATCGAAGACTTATTAGGGCCACTGGGTTCAGCCAGATCCGATTGGCTCAATTTCTAGGTGTGACCACACGCACCATTCGCTACTGGCAAGCGGGTACTCGGCCTTGCATGCTGCGCTTCGACGCGTTCGAACTCGATTGCGGCAACCGGCAGCTACGGCGGAAAGGGCAGCCGGTCGGGCTCGGCAACCGTTACTTCGATGCGCTGGCCCTGCTCGTGGCGCGGCGCTGGGATCTTGTCACCAAGGACGCATTCCTGGACGCGGTCTGGCGAGGCGTTCCTGTTCTCGCCGCCCGGCGCAGTGCCGGCCCTCGATAAAGTGTCACCTGTCGCAGGCGCGTGCACGGTCGCGGGAGCCGGCGGTGGCGCGCAGGTGCTGAACCTGTCAGCAATGGTCGGCGCGCTGGGCCTGCTCTGTGGTGCGGGGCTCGGTTCAGGTGTGGCGGCAGCGATGACATGGCGCGGGCGTGGCGGATCCAGCGCATCTACGCCTCGCTCAACTTCCAGACTTCAGACAACAGCCGCGCCTCCTCAGCGTCTCCATTGGATCGAGCCAATGCCGCCAGCGCAAGCGATTTAGTGGGTCCTGAGCCTAGTCGAGCCCGGCATAGAGGCGCCTCTATAAAAGAATCTAATCAACCAGTTTATTTTTCGTATTGATCAGGTGTCCTATAAACGTGAAGTGACGAGGAAATAGATTTTTTATCAATTAAAACATTTGGATTGAAATAATTGTGGGTGATAATGAATTATAAAGCTGGGTCATGAATAAAAATAGGCTTTCGGGCCGGAGTTCGCAGGCTGGAGAGATATGCTAGGTAACTATAAATCCCTTCGGCTAGGGCGTTTGCAAGCAAGTTTGCGCAGGATGTTGTCTTGCTAGCCTCTTCGGGAAGCTTTCTTGGAAACATTGCCTCCAGCGTGGAATATTTCCCTGACACGCGACCTATTTTTGGTCGACCGGGCGCAGACAGGCTGAACCGCATCCGGGGCCCTCACCATGCGGATAGGCACTGACACAGCGAGGTCTGAACACCAAAGCGCGACGGGAAAGAGGAAGGCAGCGACGCACTACGGACATTACCCAACATGGGTGGGTAAGACCGGACTCCATAGTGGCAACGTGGCGATCCGTGTTTTGGTACATGCCGGGAGGTTACGATGATTTCCGTATCAGTTTCGATGCATCGCAACTCAGGTTCACCGCAGTTCATGTTGAGATCATCTCAACTGGCTGAGAGCAGAAACGCCGCACCTCTTGCACCAAAATTGCTCGCCTGCGTCGACGATTCGTCTCAGGCCGGCAGGGTGGTCGCATTTGCGTCGGCTATCGCTCCGAGCCTGGGACTGTCTGTCACGATTGCTCGGGTCATGCCTGTGGTTCACGACTTGCTTTCCCCAGCCGATCCAGTGGCGTGGCAGTCACGGCGCCGGACCGAAGCGGAACGCCTTGAGTGGCTTGTCACGCAATGCAGCAACCGAAGGCCTGCCGACAGCATCGTGCTTGCTGGGGATCCCGCATTAGAGTTGGTCCGATGGTCGGAAGATCATGGGGTAACGATGCTCGCTCTAGCGCGAAACTGTGGACACGGTCGCAGCGAGCTTGGAGCAACTGCGCGCCGTCTCCGAGATTGCGCCCCGCTGTCTTTGTTGCTGGTCCCGCCCGGCCCAGCTGCGACAGACGTCCGGTTTCGTCGGGTTCTCGTTCCGCTTGATGGATCTGCCTTGGCCGAAAGTGTGTTGCCGGTGGCGCTGCGAATTGCGCGTGATCATGGAGCCGAACTGCTGCTTGCGCACGTCATCCAGCGGTTCAGTCGGCCTCAGCCCATTCAATCGCAGGACCTGTGCGAGCTCGAATTCGAGATTGACCGGCATAGCGCACGTCGCGCCCGTTCCTACCTTGCAGAGATGCGTTCGCGGGTCAGCGACAACCGTATCGCGGTGCGGACAGCCCTTCTGGGTCCCGGCGATCCCCGCACAGCACTGTCTGAGCTTTCGCGCGAGGAGCAGGCTGACCTGATCGTCATGTCGTCACACGGCGCAACCAACATGGACGATGTGAGCTGTGGAAGCGTGGCTGAGTATCTGATCGACCAGATCTGCACCGCGCTTCTGGTCGTGCGTCCGAACCTGACCTGCAGTTTCGGGCCGCAGGCGTTAGCAGATGCCAAGGTGCCCACAGACACGATCGCTTGATGGCAAAGCTTGAACCAGATGCCTCGCTACTCGGTCTGGCCGCCGACGCGCTTGGAGCGAGGCTCTCGATCAGGGCGGGACCCAGCGCGCCTCTAATTTTCATCGAGCGCATTGAGGCGGTTGCCGATTGGCTGCGCCATGCTCGTCTTGCTTGTGTTGATCCGCCCCCTGAAGCGAGCAAGGCAGCAGAGTGGTTGCTCGACAATGATTATTTCGTCGACCGTGCTCTCAAGCAAATCAGAAAGGACATGCCCACCGGGTTCTACCAGCGCCTGCCCGCGCTCGGCGGCCTTGATGGCAAGGTGCCGCGTGTCCTGGTTCTGGCGCAGGATTTCCTGCACGCGACCCGATTGCAAGTGTCGCTGGCGAATGCTGTGACCTTCATGCACGCCTTTCAGCGCCACGCTCCGCTGACGATTGGGGAGCTCTGGGCGTTTCCCACGATGCTGCGGATAGCCTGCATCGAGTTACTCATAGCCGCGCTGACACCGATGCTGGATGAGCGGGTCGCATATCCCTTTCCGATCCCTGCCAACGCCGACACCTTTCACTCGCTTGACGCCACGGAGAGCGTGTCGCGGGCGCTGGGTAATTTAGGGGTGATCGCCGCGATAAAATGGTCTGATTTCTTCGATCAGGTCAGCTTGGTCGAAGACTCTCTCGCCCGGGACCCTGCCGGATACTATCCGCTGATGGATTTCGAAACTCGCGACACCTATCGGCGCGCGGTCGAGACCATGGCTCAACTCGCAAGGCAGGACGAAATCGCCGTAGCCATTGCTGCAATTCAATATGCCAGTGCTTCTCCCGCCGAGGATGTGACGCACCATGTCGGCTATTGGCTCATAGATCAGGGGCGTCGGCGGCTGGAAGCAGACCTCGGGATTCGCCTACCCTTGAAAGACCGCATTATCCGAATGGCCAATGCCCATCCCGGCAGGTTCTATTTTTTCATTCTCGTCCTTGCGGCGCTCGGCGCAAGCCTCCTCCCGGCGCTCTATCTGCATCAGGTTGGGGCCGACGTCTGGGAATGGATTGCGGGACTGCTGTTGAGCCAACTTCCGGCATCGGTGCTGGCGCTCAGCATGGTCTACTGGACCCTGACAAGGCTCATTTCTCCGAGGATTTTGCCTAAGTTGGACTGCAAAGCAGGGTTGCCGGGCGATGCATCGACAATCGTTGCGATGCCAGTAATCGTAGCGGGCATTCCTGAGATCGCCGCTTTGGCCGAGCGTATGGAATCGCACTGGATGGCCAATCGCGATCCGCTGTTACAGGTTGCCCTGCTGGTCGATCTTTTCGACGCAGCGACCGAAGTCACCGACGACGACGAGGCAATCGTCGTTGCGCTTAAGAACGCGATCGATCGTCTGAATCGGCGGCATCAATCCGGTTTGCTAAAGCCATTTCACTTGCTGCTTCGTCCACGGTACTACAATCGGGCCGAAGGTTGCTGGATGGCGTGGGAACGCAAGCGGGGGAAGCTGGAGCAGTTCAATTGCCTGCTGGTAAATGGCGACTGGTCAGGCTTCAGCGATCATCTCGGGAACCGCGAGGCACTCGAGCATGTCCACTTCGTGGTGACAGTCGATGGCGACACGATGCTCCCGCCCGGCTCGGTTGGTCGCCTTGTCGGCACGCTCGCACATCCGCTCAACCGCGCCAGCGTTGATCCGGCGAGCGGGAGAATTGCGCGCGGATACACGATCATCCAGCCGCGCGTGGAGATATCGCCCAGCAGCGCCGAGCGCACCTTATTCGCGCGGCTCTACACCGGGGAAACTGCAATTGATATCTACAGCCGGGCGGTATCGGATGTGTATCAGGACCTGTTCGGCGCGGGCATCTTCGTTGGCAAGGGCATCTATGATGTCCGGACGTTCCACGCTGTTATCGACGGGCGGATACCCGAAAACCGCATCCTCAGCCACGATCTGCTCGAAGGAGCGCATGGGCGCGCGGCTTTGGCCACCGATATAGTCATCTACGAAGGATTTCCATCCGACTATCTCGAGTATGACCGCCGATTGCATCGCTGGATTAGGGGCGATTGGCAATTGCTCGGCTGGCTGTGGTCGCAAGTTCCAGGACCGGACGGAACGAACCTGCGAAACCGGATCGCCGGGATCGATCGCTGGAAAATCTTCGATAATCTGCGGCGCAGCTTGGTATCGCCAAGTCTGGTTGTCCTCCTGCTGGCAGGATGGTTCGTGTTGCCTGGGCAGCCGGCGTTCTGGACCGTGCTGGTCATCCTCGCGCCTGCTGGACAATTGTTCATCGACCTCGTCAGCGGCCTTGCGCGGGGCCGCAGGATGGGCGCAACCTTCGGACTGTGGGGGCGGATTTCCGACCAAGCAGGACGATGGTTGCTGGCACTTATCTTCATGCTCCATGAAGCTTTGCTGTCACTTCACGCCATCACCATCGCTCTTGGGCGAAGCCTTGTGACCCATCGCAAGTTGCTCGAATGGACCAGCGCCGCACATGTCTCGGGACGATTTGCGGCCTCGGCACCGCGTACGACTATGTGGCGCGCAATGTGGCCGGCATCTGCAACCGCACTCGGCCTTTCCGCCCTCCTCCTAGCGTTTCGACCAATGGCCTTCGCGGGCGCATTACCCTTGCTGCTTGCTTGGTCCGCCGCCCCCGAAATCGCTCTTTGGATCGGACGTCCGCGCACACGAAAAGCGACGCCACTAAGCCACGACGACGCAAAGTTCCTGCGCTTGCTGGCGCGCAGAACCTGGTTCTATTTCGAAAGCCTCGCCGGCCCGACCGACAACTGGTTGCCGCCTGACAATTACCAAGGAGCGCCGCACGAAGAAATCGCGCATCGCACGTCGCCGACCAACGTCGGCATGCTTTTGTTATCCATCGCCACGGCATGGGATCTGGGATTTCTTGGCCGCTCCGAACTGGCGGCGAGGACTCGCAATCTGTTCGACAGCATGGCGCGGCTCGAGCGCTATCGCGGCCACTTTCTCAACTGGTATGAAACCCGTCATCTCGCTTCGCTTGAACCCCGGTATGTCTCCACAGTCGATAGCGGCAACCTCGCGGTCGCCCTTCTCGCCCACGCCGAGGCGCTGCGCGATGCGGCACAGCACAGTACTCTCGAAACCGAGCGCTGGAGAGGCCTTGATGACATTCTGTCGCTGATCGAGGAAGCCGCATCATCGTTGACCGGATCACCCACCGACTTGGCCGAAGTCGCAGCTGTCCGCAGGGACCTTGCGGCGGCAAGCGAGTGGGAACACGCAGCTCAGAAAACGTTGCTCGACTGGCTTTGTGATGACGCCTTGCCGAAGCTCGAAGCGGAGGGTTTACGCCTCGCGGAGGGCACAGGATCACGACATTCAGATCACGCGCTGGACCTATCGGTCTGGCTCGACCGTTTGCGCCAGCATGCATCATCGATGCGGACTGACCTGGCGGAGCCGATCGGTCAAGGCGAGGAATTGCTTGCGCTTGCGAGCGAGGCAGTCGACTTCGCGCAAGCGATGGAGTTTGGCTGGCTCTACGATGCCGAGCGCCGCCTGCTGCATATCGGCCACAACGTCAGCACCGGACGCACCGATACGCACTACTACGATATGCTGGCCTCGGAAGCGCGGCTGGCGAGCTTCTTCGCGATCGCAAAGGGTGACCTGCCGATCGAGCACTGGTTTCATCTGCAAAGACCGATAACCCGAGCGGCAACTGGGCTGACGCTGGTGTCGTGGAATGGCTCGATGTTCGAATATCTTATGCCGCGGTTGCTGCTGCCGGGCCATACGGAATCGCTGCTTGGCGAAAGCGAGCGCGTCGCAGCCGATGTCCAGCGTCGCTACGGTCAGAAACACGGAGTGCCATGGGGGATTTCCGAATCCGCCTACGCTGCGCGCGATCCGGAACACCGCTTCCGGTACCAGGCGTTTGGCGTTCCCAAACTGGGAATGCGGCGCGGTCTGTCCCGCGATCTGGTCATCGCACCCTACGCATCGGCCCTCGCGTTAGCGGTCGATCCGGCGCGCGCAACCGCAAACCTGAGGCAACTTTGCGCTTTGGGGGCCGCAGGGCGTTTTGGCCTGTGGGAAGCGGTCGATTATACGCCTGAGCGAAAGCCCGAAAACGGCACTTTCGCGCCCGTCAACGCCTTCATGGCGCACCATCAGGGCATGATCCTGCTCGCCATCGGTAATGCGTTGCTGGACGATCGGATGGTGGCGCGCCTCGTGCGCGATCCGCAGATGGGCCTTGTCACGCTTCTGCTCAGCGAGCGCATTCCTAGCGAATTGCCGAGCGAGATTGAGCGACTGGATGCCGTCGATGAAGGGCGGGCGGTAGCCGTAACGCCGCCTATCGCTGGGCCTTGGCATCCGGCCCCGATGCCCTTCCCGCAAGTGCACCTGCTCGGCAACGGACGGATGAACAGCTGGATTTCTGAAAGCGGCGGCGGTGGCCTGCGCTGGCAGCGCCAGGCGCTGACCCGTTTCGCACCCGACACAACCCGAGATGCGGAGGGATTTTGGCTATACATTCACGATTGCGATGAGGACAAAACTTGGTCGGCAACTCGGCAACCTACAGGGGTGATCGCGGATGAATACCAAGTGTCGTTTCATCCGCATCTCGCTGAATTTCACCGCCGCGATCATGGCATCGAAACACGGTTGGAAGTCGTGGTCAGCGCCGGCGATGACTTCGAGATCCGCCGTGTCGTGATTGCCAATGAAAGCGATCGGTCGCGTCACCTGCTGCTAACCAGTTACGCCGAGGTCGTTCTTGCGCCGCCGCTCGAGGACGAGCGGCATCCGGCATTCAGCAAGCTGTTCGTGGGCGGCGAATTCCTGCCCGAACAAGCCGGGCTGCTTTTCAAGCGGCGCCCGCGCAACCCCTCCGAAACGCCTGCGGTTCTGCTTCACCTGCTGGTCGGGCCGGACGGTCCTGTCAAAGCCCTCGATTTTGAGTGCGACCGAGAGACCTTTATTGGCCGGAACCGGTCGACGCGGAGTCCGCGCGGGGCCTCACAAGCGCTCGGCAGAACCTCCGGCTGGACCCTCGATCCCATCGCCGCGCTTCAGGTTAAGGTCAACCTTGCCCCTGGCGAAAAATGCGAGTTCTGTTTCCTCACGATAGCCGCCGCTACCCGGTCGGGCGCACTGGCAATTGCGGAGCGGCACGCCACACTATCGTCAATCGACTGGCTGCTCGGCGATGCCGCACGTGAGGAAAGCCGCGCGGTCCAGCACGCACGGATCGAGGCCGAACGCCTTCCAGCGATCCAGGCTCTCGGGTCACTGATGGTCTATCCGCACGGCGCCCTTCGCGCTTCGCCTGAAACAATCAGAGCAAATAGCCTTGGTCAGTCGGCTCTGTGGGGCCTCGCCATTTCGGGCGACCTGCCGATATTACTCTTGCGCTGGGGCGGGACCAACGCTTCGCTCGTACCGCTGCTTATTGGTGCACACCAATTGTGGCGGCGGCACGGGCTTTTTGTCGACCTTGTCATCGTGCAGACCGCCGGTTCCGCCTATCTGGAACCCCTCCGAAGCGAACTTGCCGAGTTGTTGCGCGACATCGGGGCAAGCGAGATGCTGGGTCGGAGTGGAGGCACCCACCTTGTCTTTTCTGATCAGATCGGTCCAGAACAGATGTGTGTGCTCGAGGCGACAGCTTGGGCTATCCTCGACGATACGCTTGGCTCGCTCGAAGAGCATCTTGCCACCCTCGACCACCACGCCCAGCTGCCTCCGCCGATATTGCCATCGCTGGTTGCCGATCCCGACCCGGCCGGTCTTGTCTCGCCCTCTGAGCCATCGCGGTTCGCCAACGGACTTGGCGGCCTCAACGACGAAGGCACCGAATACGTTCTTCACCTCGAACCGGGGCAAAGGACACCGGCACCATGGAGCAATGTCCTCGCTAACGATGACTTCGGTTGTCTGGTAACCGAATCCGGCGGCGGATTCAGCTGGTCGGTGAACAGTGGCGAACATCGGCTGACACCGTGGACCAACGATCCTGTGACGGATCGGAGTGGCGAAGCTCTTTACCTGCGTGACGAGGAGACGACTGCCGTTTGGTCAATTACGCCATCACCCGCAGGCGGGGATGTTGCCTGCCGGGTACAGCACGGCGCCGGGTATTCGGTGTGGAACCGGACGTCGCATGGTATAGAACAGGAGATGCGCGTCTTTGTGCCTGTGGGCGCGCCCGTCAAAGTGATACGCTTACGCCTGCGCAATCGTGGCAGTCGTAGCCGGAGAATTACAGCGACCTATTACTGCGAGTGGTTGCTCGGATCACTACCAAGTATCACCCGCCGGCATGTGCGCTGCGAATTCGACGAGGCTGCGCAAACGATCATTGCTACCAATCCGTGGAACGCCGAATTCGCAGGCCGTGCCGCGTTCCTGACTGCGAGCGGGATCATGCATGGCTTTACCACCGATCGCGAGGAATTTCTCGGCCGCGAACACGACGATGAACATCCTGCGGCGCTTCGGCGTTGGGGACTGAGCGGGGCGCAGGTTGCAGGACCGGATGCCTGCGGCGCATACCAGCTGCATCTCGATCTGGCTGAAGGTGAGGAAATCGAGGCAGCTTTCGTGCTGGGGACGGGTTCCAGCCGTAAGGAGGCCTTGGCCCTTGCCGAACGTTGGCGTTCGCTCGAAATGATCAGCCACGCCGAGGAAGAGCTGCACAACCGGTGGGATAATCTGCTGAACGCAGTGAAAGTTCGCACGCCAGATCCGGCGTTTGACGCGCTGGTCAATCGTTGGCTGCTTTATCAGAGCCTGTCTTCGCGGATCATGGCGCGAGCAGGGTTTTACCAGGCAAGCGGCGCAATCGGGTTTCGCGACCAGTTGCAGGATGTTCTGGCGCTGCTCCACGTCGACCCCGCGCGCGTTCGGGCGCATATACTTGCCTGCGCGGCGCATCAGTTCGAAGACGGCGATGTCCTCCATTGGTGGCACCCGCCTGCGGAACGCGGGGTGCGCACCCGCTGCTCCGACGATATGTTATGGTTGCCTTTCGCCGCGGGCACCTATGTTCGCAGAACTGGCGATGTTTCTATCCTCCTTGAGCGCGTACCATTCCTGCAGGGTGCGCCCTTGGCCCCAAGCGAGACTGACCGTTACGACAGTTTTCAACCCACCGACAAAGCATTCCCGTTGATCGACCATTGCGAACGCGCGCTGGATCGGGTTGTGCTGGGTTCCCACGGTTTGCCGCTGATCGGAGCTGGCGACTGGAACGACGGTATGGACCGGGTCGGTCGCGAAGGTCGCGGAGAGAGCGTCTGGCTTGGCTGGTTTGCTTCGATCGCAGCGCAGCATCTGGCCGATCTCGAACAGCGTTTGGGCCGTAAGGCGGAAGCCGATCACTGGGCCGAACGGGCAACGTTGCTGCGCACAAAAGCCGACATCACCGGCTGGGACGGTGAGTGGTATCGGCGGGCCTTCGACGACAATGGCAGTCCATTGGGGTCTGTAGAAAATGTCGAATGCCGAATTGATTCGATCTCGCAATCATGGGCACAGTTTGCTGGTGCACCGCGCGAGCGCGTCCTCAGCGCCCTTAACGCAGCGAAGCACGAATTGATCGACAATGAAGCAGGCCTCGCGCGGCTGTTGTGGCCACCTTTCGACAAGTCACCGCAAGATCCTGGCTACATCAAAGCCTATCCTCCCGGCATCCGCGAAAACGGCGGCCAATATTCGCACGCGGCGGCATGGCTCGGTCTCGCGCTGGCGGGCATCGGCGATGGCGACGGGGCGCACGCTGTGTTTTCGATGATCAATCCGCTTCTCAGGTCGAATGACGCCGCAAAAGCGGCGCTTTACCGGATCGAGCCCTACGCGGTTGCCGGAGATATCGCGGCGGCTCCTCCACATGCCGGACGTGGCGGCTGGAGCTGGTATACCGGCGCTGCCGCTTGGTCTTGGCGCCTCGCAGTCGAAGGCATTCTTGGCCTGAAGCAGGAAGACGGTATCTGGCATGTCGCACCCAGTCTGCCGCGCGACTGGCCGGGCTTCGAAGCCACTCTGCAATGCGGCGGGCAAGCAATCGAACTAAAGGTGGATCGCGACCCGGCAGACGCCGACCATTATATCCTCACAGTGGACGGCAAGCAGCAGACCGACAGCGCGCTCCGCTGTCCGGCTTCCACTGCGCTGAACGAGGTGCAACCCGACGTTCCTCCGGCCCCGCATTGAAGGAAAGCGCCATGAGCATGAGCCCGGTGGTGAACTTTGCCAATGTATCACGCGCCGATGTGGCGCAGGTTGGCGGCAAGAATGCCTCGACAGGCGAAATAATCGCGGCGCTCCAGAAGCAGGGAGGTCTAACCGCCGCGAGGCAGAAGTGCTGCTGTGTGTATGCTATCGTAAAGCCAGCAAAATTTTCAGCGAAATTCTTGGCATAAGCGAGCGCACAGCCAGCAAGCACCTTGAACAGGTGCTCCGTAAATTGGGGTAGAAACCCGTGCGGCGATGACCGCAATTGCCGTGCGGCATATGGCCGACTGATAGGTGCAGTTACAGAATACCAGGAGCGTGGTGGGGGTTCCTGAAATCTCACGATATTTGGCCCCTCGGCTGACACACAGGTGTGCAAGCGGATGATCGGGGCTGATGCCCGTGCCGCGAGACGGTGCAACTCTTTCGGCCTTTGAACGTATATCTCATGCAGCCTTTGCAAGTGATCGCTGGGGCCGGGGGATAGCTGCCGACTATGCTTGATAACCTAGACGCTATGTTGCTCGCGCGGATCCAGTTCGCTTTCACGGTGAGCTTCCACTTCTTCTTCCCGGCCTT
>ERZ1022756.74-NODE-74-length-36295-cov-23.089790_pt1 | contig 36295 bp, 31 predicted proteins | sample MGYA00520902_ERZ1022756 | MGnify/ENA primary metagenome ERZ1022756 (study PRJEB33162, sample SAMN09537601) | freshwater metagenome | isolation source: freshwater | place: Canada:Alberta | collected 2017-07 | study: EMG produced TPA metagenomics assembly of the...
CTGCACTTTGCCGCGACGCTGATGGTGGCCTTGGGAACCTTCGTTTCCGCGTTCTGGATTCTGTCGGTCAACAGCTGGATGCAGACCCCGGTCGGACACATCCTTGGCGAGAATGGCCAGTTCCTGCCCGGTAACAGCTGGTGGACCATCGTCTTCAACCCCAGCTTTCCCTATCGTCTGGTGCACACCGTGATGGCCGCTTATCTCACCACCGCTTTCGTCGTTGGCGCGGTCGGCGCGTGGCACCTGCTGAAAGACCGCGCCAATCCGCACGCGCGCACAATGTTTTCGATGGCGATGTGGATGGCGGCGATTGTCACGCCCTTGCAGATTTTCGCAGGCGACATGCACGGCCTTAACACGCTGGAACACCAGCCCGCCAAGGTCATGGCGATGGAGGGCCACTATCAAAGCCACCCAGAAGGCGGGCCGCTGATCCTGTTCGGCATTCCGGACAGCGAGGCCAAGACCGTGCGCTACGCCATCGAGATTCCCAAGGCTTCGTCCTTCATTCTCAAGCATGACTGGAACGCGCCGCTGGCCGGGCTGGACACGATTCCCGATGATGAAGAACCGCCGGTCGGGATGCTGTTCTGGAGCTTCCGCATCATGGTTGGCATTGGCTTTGCCATGCTCGGCATTGGCCTGTGGAGCTTGTGGGGCCGGGTGCGCGGGCGGCTCTATGATATGCCCTGGCTGCACCGTGCGGCCGTGCTGATGGGGCCGAGCGGTTTTGCGGCGGTGCTGGCCGGGTGGATCACCACCGAGGTCGGGCGGCAGCCTTACGTGATCTACGGGCTGCTGCGCACGGCTGATGCGGCCAGCCCCTTGGACGCGCCCGCTGTGGCCGCATCGCTGCTGGCCTTCGTCCTTGTCTATTTCACCGTCTTCGGCATCGGGGTGTGGTACATCCTCAAGCTGATGGGCAAGCCCCCGCACGCGGGCGAACTTGGCGTGAAGCGCGGCGATACCGGGCCGATCCGCACCGCCGGGATCACGCCCGGGCCGACGCAGAACCCGCTGGGGGATGACACTCTGCCGACCGAAGCGCCGTCCGAGAAGGAGCCGGTGTGATGGATTTGACGGTCATCTGGGCTTTCATCATCGCCTTTGCCGTCTTTGCCTATGTGGTGATGGACGGGTTTGATCTGGGCATCGGCATCCTGTTCCCGACCTTCCGCGCCGGGCAGGGCCGCAACCGCGCGATGAATTCCATCGCGCCGGTGTGGGACGGAAACGAGACCTGGCTGGTGCTGGGCGGGGGCGGGCTGTTTGCCGCCTTCCCGCTGGCCTATGCGGTGATCCTGCCTGCCACTTATCCGCTGGTGATCGCAATGCTGCTGGGGCTCGTGTTCCGGGGTGTGGCGTTCGAATATCGCTGGCGCGATCCGGCGCATGAGAAGTTCTGGGATGCCGCCTTCTCCTGCGGTTCGCTGGTGGCGGCGATGGCGCAGGGGATGATCCTTGGCGCGCTGCTGCAGGGGATCGAGGTTGAGGGCCGCGCCTATGCCGGAAGCTGGTGGGACTGGCTGACGCCGTATACGTTTCTGACCGGGCTTGGCACGGTGGCGGGCTATGCCTTGCTGGGCAGCACCTGGCTGATCTGGAAGCTGGATGGCGGGGTGCAGGCCCATGCGCGATACGTCGCCTTTCGCGCCGCGCTGGCGACTATTGTGCTGATGGGCGCGGTCAGCCTCTACAACATCACGCTCAATCCCGAATATGCCGCGCATTGGCTCAGCGCGCCGGAGGTTTACTGGGTCGCGCCGGTGCCGATCGTCACGGCGCTGGTGGCAATCGCGCTGATCCGGACGATCCGCGGCACCGGCGAAAGCGCCCCGTTTTGGCTGGCACTGTCGCTGTTCTTCCTCGGTATGAGCGGGCTCGGAGTGACGATCTGGCCCTATGTCGTGCCGCCCGGCCTCACCATCTGGGACGCAGCCGCGCCGGAACGCAGCCAAGTCTTCATGCTGGTCGGCGTGGCGATCACCATGCCGTTGATCATCGCTTACACCGCTTGGGCCTATTGGGTGTTCCGCGGGAAGGTGGGGCATGAGGGGTATCACTGATGCTCGCGCCGCCTGAGCAACCGCCGGAAGCACCACTTTGGCAGCGCCTGCTGTGGATGACGGGCATCTGGGCGGCGAGCGTGGCAGTGCTCGGATTAGTCGCTTACGTGATCCGCCTGTGGATTGCGCCATGACGGTCAAGGTCTGGTACGACGGTGCCTGTCCGCTGTGTCTTCGGGAAATCGCGCTGATGCGGCGGCTTGACCGGCGAGGGGGCATCGCCTTTATCGATGTCGCACAGGGGAGCGATCCGTCCTGCCCGATCGATCGCGCCGCATTGCTGGCCCGCTTCCATGCCGAGGAGGACGGTGTGGTTCATAGCGGCGCGGCGGCGTTTGCGGCGATGTGGCGCGCCATCCCGCTGCTGCGCCCGCTGGGTCTGGCGGCGCGAAATCCCCTGATGCTGCGGCTGTTGGAGGCGGCTTATCTCCGCTTCCTCAAGGTGCGCCCCCGCTTGCAACGCTTCTTCGCCTAGAAACAGCTTGCCCTGAGCCGCGGCATCGGCTGATCTGCCCCGCAAACACAACGGGAGAAACAAGCCGCCATGAGCTATTTCGGCGCGATGCAGAACGAGATCTACAATGCCGGGCTTCGCGGCGTCCTGCCCACATGGCCGGTCGATTTCGCTACCCTTGAAAAGCGCGCGCATGAAGCCTTGGGACCAAGCCTTACCAACTATGTGGCGGGCGGCTGTGGGGATGAACACACGCAGGACCAGAACTCGGCTGCCTTCCATCACTGGGGCATGGTGCCGCGCATGATGGTTGATTGTTCCGAACGTGACCTGTCCATCGAACTGTTCGGCCACCGCTATCCCACGCCGCTGTTCATGGCGCCGATTGGCTTGAATGGAGAGGCATCGCAGGATCGCCATGGCGATATGGCCGCCGCCCGCGCATCGGCGCTGACGGGGGTGCCGTTCTGCGCCTCGACCTTGGCGAATGACCCGCTGGAGGACGTGAAGGCAGCCTGCGGCGATACGCCGGCGTGGTTCCAGCTTTACACCCCGCGCAATCGCGAACTTGCCACCAGCCTGATCCGCCGGGCAGAGGAGGCGGGCTACAAGGCATTGGTGGTGACACTGGATACCTGGGTGACCGGTTGGCGTCCGCGCGATCTCAACGCGTCGAACTTCCCGCAATTGCGCGGCAAGGTGCTGCAAAATTACTTCACCGATCCGGTGTTCCGCTCGCTGCTGGCCAAGCCTCCCGAGGAGGATGTGCAGGCAGCGATCTTCACCTGGGCGGCTACCTTCGGGCAGGTGCTGACCTGGGACGACATGGCGTGGTTCAAATCTGTGACGAAGCTGCCGATCGTCCTCAAGGGCATCTGCCACCCCGATGACGCGCGCCGCGCGGTCGATCATGGGGCAGACGCGGTCTATTGTTCGAACCACGGCGGGCGGCAGGCCAATGGCGGCATTGCGACCATTGATCTGCTGCCCGATGTGGTCGCCGCCGCAGGCGATACGCCGGTTCTGTTCGATAGCGGGGTGCGGTCCGGCACCGACGCGGTCAAAGCGCTGGCGCTGGGGGCGCGGGCGGTCGGCGTGGGGCGGCCCTATACTTATGGGCTTGCGCTGGGCGGCGCCGAAGGCGCGGCGTGGGTGTTAAGATCGATCCTCGCCGAAGCCGACTTGCTGATGGCGGTTAACGGTTATCCCACCCTGAAAGACGTCCGCGCTGCGGGGGCGATGCGTACTGATCGATGACGTGGGCGGAGCGGGGGCGTTAACCAAGTTCAGTCTGTGTTTTCCACAGATTTTCTGCTAAATCTGTGATTATCAGACCACGAATCGGGGGTTCGAGCGATGGCAAGACAGACTATCTGGTCCAGTGGGCCGGATCCCATGCGCCGTACTGTGTGCATTCAGGACGAACATTCACGCCGTGCGCGGTTTGGTCGCATCCAGCCGATGCAACGGCGTCAATCTATCCTTGCCCGGATTGCGCGCCTGATCCCCTGAGTCTGGCCTGGTCAGCCGCCAGCTTTGGCCAGCATCACCAGCTTGGTGTCCGTGAAGGCGAGGTAGCCTTCCTCGCCGCCTTCCGATCCGAACCCGCTGTCGCCGATCCCGCCAAACGGAGTTTCGGGCGAGGACACAATCAGCTGGTTGATCCCGACCATGCCGGCCCGCAACGCTCTGCCGAGATAATGGGCCTCGTCCAGATCGGCGGAGAAGGCATAAGCAGCAAGACCATAGCGCAAGCTGTTGGCGATGCCGACGGCGTCCTCGATATTTTCGAACGGTACAATCCCGGCGATGGGGCCGAAGGGCTCCTCGGTCATGAAACGGCTGTCCGGCGCGGGATTGGCAATGACAGTGGGCGGGAAGAAGAACCCACTTCCGCCGATCGCCTTGCCGCCCGTAACCACTTCGCCGCGGTTACCGCCTGCATCAGCCACCACTTGCTCCATTGCGGTGACCCGGCGGGCATGGGCGAGCGGGCCCATGTCGACGCTTTCATCCGCGCCCGGATCGCCGACCTTCAACTGGCTGGCGCGGGCGGCGAAATCGGCGACGAAGGTTTCGTAGATCTCTTTCGCCACAAGGAACCGCGTAGGCGAGACGCAGACCTGCCCGGCGTTGCGGAATTTGGTGCCTGCGCACATCGCCACGGCACGCGCTACATCGGCATTTTTGCTCACGATAACAGGCGCATGACCGCCGAGTTCGGGGGCGAAGCGTTTCATGTGACTGGCCGCCAGCGCGCCCAATTGCTTGCCGATCGCGGTCGATCCGGTGAAGCTGACCTTCCGCGTGACAGGCGATGCGATCAGGTGCTCGGCAATCGGCCCCGGGTCGCCATGGACGAGGTTCAGCACGCCTTCCGGCAGTCCTGCATCGATGAAGCATTCCACCAGCAACTGCGCGGAAGCCGGCGTGTTTTCGGCCGGTTTGAAGATTGCGGTGCAGCCTGCCGCCAGCGCTCCGGCGATCTTTTTGGCGGGGAGATTGACCGGGAAATTCCACGGGGTCAGCAGCACCGCAGGGCCGATCGGTTCGTGCGTCACCATCTGCGCGATCAGTGCATTGCCGCGCGTCGGGATCAGTCTGCCGCCGCGCCGCTTGGCTTCTTCTCCAAGAAAATCAATAATATCGCATGATGACAATATCTCCCCCAAGGCCTGCGCGCGGGGTTTCCCCATCTCGGCAGTGACCACGTGGGAGATCGCTTCGGCCCGTTGCCGCAGCAGATCGGCGGCGCGGCGCAGGATGGCGTGGCGATCCGCGCCCGAGGTTCGGCTCCACGCCGGAAAGGCATCACCTGCCGCCTTCAGTGCGGCGTCCAACTGCGCGGTCGATGCCTTGGGGCACTGACCCAGCACCGCCCCGGTGGAAGGGTTCACCACATCCATCGCGCCTGCCCCGCCATCTGCGACCCACTGGCCGCCGATGTGCATGGTGAGGGTGGGATAGGCGGTCATCGGCTGTTTCCTTCGGCTAACGGTGCGGGGCGCAATGTTTCACGCAAAACATCGCGGCTGGGGCACCCTCGAGGGGGTCTAGATGGGGTCTGGCAGGGGCCTGGCAAGACCGAACAGGGGTCTAAAGCGCCACGACGTGCTGTTCGATCGCCCCAAAGATCGAATGGTTCGTGCCGTCCCGCATTTCGATCCGCACCGTGTCGCCGGCCTGCATGAACGGCGTTTTGGGTGCGCCATCGCGGATCGTTTCGATCATGCGGATTTCCGCGATGCAGGAATAGCCTGCGCCGCCTTCGGCCACGGGCTGACCTACGCCGCCGTCTTTACCCTTGTTCGAAACCGTGCCGGTACCAATCACCGTGCCCGCACCCAGATTGCGGGTCTTGGCCGCGTGCGCGACCAATTGGGCTAGGTTGAAAGTTGCATCCACCCCGGCGTTCGCCCGGCCGAATGGCGCACCGTTCAGATCGACCATCAGCGGCAGGTGGATCAGGCAATCGGCCCATGCTGCGCCCAGCTCATCGGGCGTCACGGCGACGGGCGAAAAGGCGCTTGAGGGCTTCGACTGGAAGAAACCAAAGCCCTTTTCCAGCTCCGCCGGGATCAGGCCGCGCAGCGATACGTCATTGACCAGCATCAGCAGTTTGATGTGCCCCGCCGCTTCTTCGACCGAACAGCCCATCGGCACGTCGCCGGTGATGCAGGCGATTTCGCCTTCCATATCGCAGCCCCACGCCGGATCGCCCAGTGGGATGTCCTGACGCGGGCGCAGGAAGCTGTCCGATCCGCCCTGATACATCAGCGGATCGGTGTAGAAGCTCTCCGGCACGGTCGCCCCGCGTGCCTGGCGCACCAGTTCCACATGGTTGATATAGGCGCTGCCATCGGCCCATTGATACGCGCGCGGCAGGGGGGAATGGGCCTGCCGTTCATGGAAGCGTTCGCACGGCACGGCCTCGTTTTCGACATCGCGGGCCAGCACTTCCAGTTCCGGCGCGATCCGGTCCCAATCGTCCAGCGCGGCCTGCATGGTCGGCGCGATGTAACCGGCGGCAGAGCAGCGGGTCAGATCCTTGCTGACCACCACCAGTTTGCCGTCGCGCGTGCCATTGTCGAGAGTTGCGAGTTTCATGGGTTTTTTCTCTCCGGGGAATCTTGCTGATTGTCAGGATGCGCCGCTGCAAAGGCGGGGAGCGCGAGGCACGCGGCCTCGATACGGGTGAGGTGGGGGCTGGCGCCGAGGTCGTAATTGAACCGCCGCGCATTGGCGATTTGCGGGATCGCCACGATTTCGAACAGGCCAGGCGCATCGCCAAAAAGAAAGTCGCCCGTGCCGAGCTGCGCCAACCGCGCTTCGACCGGATCAAGCGTCCGCTTCAACCAGTGGCGATACCATACGTCCACGTCGTCCTGCGAATGGCCGAGCGGGTCTTTGAGGTATTTCAATACCGGCAGGTTGTTGACCGCGTGGATCTCGGTCGCGATGGCATAGGCCAGTTCCCGCACGGTGTAGCGCGCTTCGATATCGCGGGGCAGGAACGGCGTTTCAGGGTAGGCTTCATCCAGCCATTCCAGCAGCGCCATGGACTGCGCCCGGTCGCGCCCGCCCGCTTCCAGCATTGGCAGCGATCCGAAGGGATTGCGGCTGGTGAAGGCGGTGTCCTTGTTTTCCGCCGTCACCAGATTGACCGGTATGTTTTCGAAGGCGATGCCTTTGAGGTTCAGCGCGATCCGCAGGCGGTACGATGTAGAGCTGCGGAAATATCCGTAGAGTCTCATAGTGCTCATGCCCTATGCATCGCAGGCTTCAATCGTGCGGGCAAGGGTGCGTTCGGATCAGCATGCGACGGGTTGAGCCCGCGCGTCTGCCGCGAGGGGGTGCCCCTCAGGCCGGCATAAGCGCGCGGCTGACCGTATCCAGCAGCTTGGCAGGCGGGCAGGGTTTCGCCAGCGTCGTTGCACCCGGGAAACGGGCGGCCAGCGCGACTGTATTGCGTGCATCAGAATGCAGGATCACCCGCACGTTATCGTCCAGCAATGTCTGTGCGAGTTCGAAGGTGAGGCCGTCGGACAGCTCGATATCGAGCAGAACCAGATCGGGTTTTTCCTTCTGGCAGGCCAGCATCGCCGCACAAATCCCTGCGTGGGGCCCTTCGACTTCGTAGCCTGCCTCTTCAAAAGTGTCGCAAAGGTCCGAAGCGGTTACATATTCGTCTTCAGCCACAAGGATTCGCAAAGCCATCGGTATTCTCCCGCGTTATCGAATCCCACGCAGGGTGTAACACGGTTTGGACGTCCAGTTGCATGGAAACTCATCCATTGCTGCCGAATTTTGCAGTAAAGGCGGGTTCGTCGCCGGCACGAAGCAAACGGGCCTGTTCCACCCATTGATCGCGGGTGATGCGCCCGCTGAACCGGCCCAGTTTTGCGTCGATCCGCTCGACCTCCTCAGGCGTCCATGCGGCGATCTGCGCAAAGGTGGTGATGCCGAATTCACCGAGCAATGCTGCGAGTTTCGGGCCAAGGCCCTTGATCCGCGTCAGATCGTCACCTGCGCCTGGCGCAGCAGGAGGCGGCGCCGGATCAGCGGCGATCTGCGGCCCGGCTTCGTCATCGGTGCCCAGCGGCGCGGCGGCGGTCGTCTGGCTATTGGCCGCTGCTGACAGCGGGCCTTGAATGGTTTCGATCCCGCGCGGGGAATCGATCAGCGCCTGATTGCGCTGGGCAGGGGCAGCGCCTTCGTCCAGCACGTCACGGCCGATGGCAGGCGCGCCGTCTTCATGGATGACCCGCGCCTTGCGATTGCTGCGCATGAATGCCCAGATGGCCAGCACCAGGAGGGCCAGCGCAATCAGGATCAGCGGCAGATAGGTGTTGAGATTGGCGGGCATTGTGGCGGTATCTCCGAAAGTGAATCGCAAGGTTCGGCCCGCGTCCTAGCAGCCCTGCAGCGCTTCGCCCACGCTCAGGTTGATATTCGGCGCACCTGCCGCAGCCTTCATGGCAGGTCGGCCGCGGGGTCGGGGACGACCTGTTTGCGGAACAAGGCCTTGTCCGCATCGCCAAACGCGCGCCGCCAGATCACCGCCGCGTAGGTGACAAGGATGGCGGGTATGCCGAACAAAAGCTCGATCCATTCGGGCGTCCACGAGAACGCATAGCCCACCAGTGCGGCAGGCGCGGCGGCATAGAGCAGCGACCAGCGCCAGTTGCTGACGGGGGCTTTCAAAAGATGCTTCAGGAACACCGCCTTCACCAGACTGGACGTGCCCAGCGCAATTAGCAGCGCGCCTGATGCGGAGGCCGCTTCGAACCCCTTGCCAAGGCTGTAACGTTCTGCCGCTTCGATCAGGGCTATGGTCAGCGCAGCCTGCAATGCGATAATCGCGACCGAGATGGCAAGATTGCGCTTCCTTGCGATGTAAACCAGCACGCTTTCCGATACGACCGCCATTGATGCGGCCACTTCGGCGGCGAGCAGGAAGGCGAGCGCGGCTGAGCCTGCGACATAATCCGGCCCCCACAATCCCATCACCGCTCCACCCGGAACGCCCAGCACCAGCGCAATGCCGAGCTGCACGGTGATGATCCAGAACCCCACCTGCCGCACCTGCGCGGCAATCGCCTCCATATTGCCGATGCGCAGGTTCTTGGTGATGACCGGCGAGAGGATCGGCTCGAACGAGGTTTTGAGCTTTTGCGGCAATGATGCGATCTGCTGCGCGGCGTAATAGATGCCTACCGCCAATGGCGGCGCGAACAGGCCAAGGATGAAGAGATCGAGCAGCCGCGTGCCCCGCTCAATCGCGTCGGCCCCGACCAGCGGGAACGATCGGCTGGACATGGCGAGCATCGCGCGCGGGCGCGGGTGCCAGTTCCTGGGCAGGCCGTAGGTTTTCAGGAACGGCCACAGAGTGCTCAGCAACCCGGCGTAGATCGATGTGATAAAGGCCAGCGCCAACCCGCCGTCACGCGTTGCGGGGATGAGAAAGAATACGCCCGCGCTGATCGATATCACCCACGGCTCCACTACCGCGCGGGTGCGTACCATGGTGGCGATGTCATAGCGGTAGGCTTGGGCTGCAAGCAGAATTTCGGTCGTCGCGAAGGCTGGAATGGTGGCGACCAGCAAGATGTCGAACCGGCTGTTGGTGCCGTTCGGGAACATCGGTTCGGGGAAGATCAGCAGCAGCGCGGCGGCCAGCGCGGCATAGACCAGCGCCAGCAGGATGCCGTCATAGACGAGGTTTGTCTCCGCTCCCCGGTTCTCACCCGCGCCTTCGGACAGGCGCTGCGCAAGGCCGCGTTTTTCTCCCAGCGAGCAGATTAACGCGACAATCTCGATCATCACCATCGCCGAGGCAAAGCGCCCCAGCGATTCGGCTCCGTAAAGGCGCGTGGCGATGACGAGGAACGGGATGCGCGCGATCAGCCGGATCAGGAAGCCCAGCGTGTTGGTCCGCCCGCCTTTGGCAAGCGTGGCGATATCGTCGCGATCATCGACGGGTGTGGATGCGGGTGCGGTCACGAAAGATCCTTCGCGTCGCTTTCCAGCTCGGCGCGCAAGGGGCGGGCGAGGAGGTCTGCAACCACCCGGCCCGCGCTGGCCCCGCCAAGGATGGCTGCGACTGCGCTGACAATCGGCATGGCGATCCCGCGCTTGTCAGCCAGATCGGCGAGCACGGGTGCCGTGTGCGCGCCTTCGGCAACGGTGCGGCGATCAGCCATCATGGCAGCCGCGCTCGCACCTTCGCCGAGCGCCTTGCCAAGCGAGAAATTGCGGCTGGAGGTCGATGAGCAGGTCAGCACCAGATCGCCCAATCCGCACAGGCCCGATAGCGTTTCGGCCTTTGCGCCCAACGCCTCGCCAAAGCGCAGCATTTCGGCATAGCCGCGCGCGATCAGCGCCGCGCGCGCGTTCTGGCCGAGCGCCAGCCCCTCGACCACGCCGCAGGCAATCGCCAGCACGTTCTTGACCGCGCCGCCAATCTCCGCGCCGGTCACATCGTCTGAGAAATAGGGCCGGAAGGTGGGCCGGGCGATGGCGGGCGCCAGCCGCTCCCACTGCGCCGCGCCGCCCCCGCAGGCGAGGGTCACGGCGGTCGGCAGTCCGGCGGCAACTTCATGCGCGAAGGTGGGCCCAGACAGCACGGCGATCGCGCTGCCCGGCGATGCTTCGCGGGCGACGTCGTTCATCAACTTGCCGGTGCCCGCCTCAATCCCCTTGGAACACAGCACCAGATCGCGCGGGGGCCGGGAAAGCCCGCCCAGCACCCGGCCCAACACTTGTGCAGGGGTGACGACCAGCACGGCGTCGATGCCCGCAAAATCGGCCAGATTACCGGTTGCACGGATGGTTGGTGCAAGGCTGGCGGACGGCAGGTAGAGCGGGTTGCGCTGTTCGCTGTTGATCGCGGTGACGACCTCAGGTTCGAACGCCCACAGCACCACATCGCGCCCATCGCTGCTGAGCATCTGGGCCAGTGCTGTGCCCCATGCCCCCGCGCCGATCACGCCGATGGTTTGTTGACCGCTCATCCCTTCACCCCCGCCCCGCGCGCCGCTTCGGCATCAGGATCGAGCGGCCAGCGCGGCCGCGCGACGAAGTCGAGGCTATCGCCGGCAAAGTCCGGGCCTTCAATTGCCATACGCTCGCATCCTGCCCACGCGATCATTGCAGCATTATCCGTGCAAAGCGCCAGCGGCGGCGCCGTAAAACGCATCCCGTGGTTGGCCGCCAGCACCTCCAGCGCGCCCCGCACGGTTTTGTTCGCCGCGACCCCGCCGGCGACCACCAGCGCGGGGAAGCTGCCAGCTTTGGCCATCGCCAGTTCCAGCCTGTCTATCAAGCAGTCGACCGCCGCCTGCTGGAAGCTCGCCGCAATATCGGCAGGTGTATGCGCGCCGCTGTCCACCGCCCGCAGCACTGCGCTTTTCAATCCGGCAAAGGAGAAATGCGGTTCGCGCGATCCTTTCAGCGGCCGGGGCAGGGGCACCGCCTTGGGATCGCCTTGCAACGCCAGCCGCTCGACCGCAGGCCCGCCAGGGTAGCCAAGGCCCAGAATCTTGGCGGTCTTGTCAAAGGCCTCACCCAGCGCATCATCAATGGTGGTGGCAAGGCGGCGATATTGCCCGACACCTTCCACGGCAAGGATCTGGCAATGCCCGCCCGAAACCAGCAGTAGCAGATAGGGAAATGCCAGTTCGCGGTCCGCCAGCCGGGGCGACAGCGCGTGGCCTTCCAGATGGTTGATCGCCAGCAGCGGCTTGCCCGATGCCATCGCAAGCGCCTTGGCGCTGACCAGCCCGACCATCACCCCGCCGATCAGGCCCGGGCCGGCGGTGGCGGCAATTGCGTCGACATCATCCAAAGCCACGCCGGCGTCGCCCATGACCTTTGCCAGCATCGGGGCCAGCCGTTCGGCATGGGCGCGGGCGGCGATTTCGGGGACAACCCCGCCATAGGGCGCGTGTTCGGCTTCCTGACTGGCGATCGCCTGCGCCACAATCGTCCCGTCGCCGCGCACCAGCGCGACCGCGGTTTCATCGCAGCTCGATTCGATGCCCAGAACAAGCCCGGGCGCCAGCGGCGCGTCAGAGGTGTGCGTGACCGATCCCATCCGGCTTCCATCTAGCCGCTGCCGCAGCTAGAGCAAGCGTGGCTATGACAGAAGCATCCCCAATCAGCCCGAAGCTCCGGCTCGGCACCCGCAATTCCCCGCTTGCCATGGCGCAAGCGTACGAAACCCGCGCCCGCCTGTGCGCCGCCCACGGCTGGACCGAGGACGAGGTCGAACTCGTCCCCGTCCTCGCCAGCGGAGACAAGGTGCTGGACCGGCCCCTGTCGGAAATCGGCGGCAAGGCGCTGTGGACCAAGGAGTTGGATCAATGGCTGGGCGAAGGGCGCATCGACCTGTCGGTGCATTCGGCCAAGGATGTCGAAACGATCCGCCCGCGCGAATTCCACTTTCCGGCGTTCCTGCCGCGCGCTGACCGGCGCGATAGTCTGGTGGGTGCGGCAAGCATTGCCGCCATCCCGCATGGCGCCGTCGTCGGCACCAGCGCGCCGCGCCGCGCCGCGCAGCTTTTGAACCTGCGGCCCGATTGCAAGGTCGTGACCTTCCGCGGCAATGTCGCCACGCGGCTGGCCAAATTGCAGGCGGGGGAGGCGGATGTGACCTTCCTTGCCGCTGCGGGATTGGAACGGCTGGATCAGGCCGAAGTGGGCACGCCGCTGGGCTGGGAAGACTGGATTCCCGCTGCCGCGCAGGGCGTGATTGCCATCGAATGCCGGGCCGATGATGCCGCCACGACCGCGCTGCTCGCCGCGATCGACCACGCGCCGACCCGCGCCGAACTGGAAGCGGAGCGCGCGCTGCTGGCAGAATTGGGCGGCACCTGCCACTCGCCCGTCGCGGTCTTGTGTCAGCCGGGTGAGGGCGGGCTTGTCATGCGCGCCGCGTTGTTCAGCCCCGATGGGGCCGAGCGGATTGAAGGCACCGCCCGTTTCGCGCACGGCGATCATGCACCCGTCAGGGCGCTGGCAGCCGACCTGCTGGCCCGTGCCACGCCCGGCATTGCGCCGCATTTCCGGGCGGCAGGATGAGCTTCCACAGCCTCGCGCTCAGGCCCGAACCCGGGCTTGCCGCGACGCTGGAGAAGGCCCGCGCGATGGGCCTTGCGATTACCGGCCACGCCTTGTCCGAAATCCGCACGGCGGCGTGGGAGTGCCCCGATCCCGCCGGCATTGACGGCCTGCTGATCGGCAGCGCGAACGCGATCCTTCACGGCGGCCCGCATTTGGCGCGCCTAACGGGCAAGCCGGTCTATGCCGTGGGCGAAGCCACCGCCGCTGCCGCCCGCGCTGCTGGCTTTGACGTTGCCATGACGGGCAGCGGGGGCTTGCAAGGCGTGCTGGATGCCATCCACGCCCCCTGCCACTTGCTGCGCATCGCGGGCGAGGAACACGTGCCGCTCACCCCGCCTGAAGGCGTCACCTTTGCCGAGGTGATCGCCTATCGCAGCGTCATGCTGCGGATTGATCCGGTCGCCGCGCTGCTGGCATCGGGGGAGGCGCTGGTGCTGCTTCACTCTGCCGCCACCGCTGCGCACTTTGCTGAGGAATGTGATCGGTTGGGCGTGCCGCGCGCAAGGGTTGCCATCGCCGCGCTCGGCCCGCGGATTGCGGCGGCAGCGGGGCCGGGATGGGCCGGTGTCCACACATCCGCGCGCCCGGACGAAGCGGCCTTGCTGCAATTGGTATTTGACTTGTGCGCCCGCCCGCGCTCCATTCCCGCGACACCGCCCCGGCAGCCGTGAACGGTACGGGCGGGTTCGCATCACAGTCGCAAGAACGGACACAGATGGCATTGCAACCGTCACCAACGCCTTATGAAACCCCTCCCAAGCCGGGCGCGATGCGCAAGGTGATGCTTGCCGCCTTGCTGGCGTTCATTGCGGGCGGGGCGCTGGTGGGATGGGTGATGTGGTACAATCTCCAGCCGGGCCGAGCCGCTGCGCCGCAAGCCGACGCGCCGGCCAAGCCTGCGTCAGTGCCCGCCAATCCCACCCCGCTCGCCGCCGCGATCAAGGCCGAGCAAACGGCGGAGCGCGTGGCCGAACAGCAGGGCGGGCTGGACCAGCGCCTTGCCGCGGCCGAACAGCGCCTCACCCAGCTTGATCTGCAAGCGCAGGCCGCAGCGGGCAATGCCGCGCGCGCCGAAAGCCTGCTGATCGCCTTTGCCACCCGCCGCGCGATGGAGCGTGGGGCGGAGCTTGGCTATCTGTCCGATCAGTTGCGCCTGCGGTTCGGCGACCAATGGCCCAATGCCGTCGCCACGATCAACGAATTCTCCCGCGATCCGATCCGGCTGGATAGCTTGGTGGCGCGGCTGGAAGGGCTGGGGCCGCAGCTCAACGAAAGCAGCGAGGGGCCGTCTTGGGGCGCGTTCGAGCGCGAATTGAAGCAGCTCTTCGTGTTCCGCCGCGAAAGCACCCCCTCGCCGCAGCCCGAACGCCGGATGGAGCGCGCGCGCTGGGCGCTGGAACAGGGTCGCTATCAGGCAGCGATAGACGAGGTGCGCGGAATGCCGGGTGCGGCAAAGGCCCAAGCGTGGATCAACGACGCCGAACGTTACAAGAAGGCGATGGACGCGCTGGAAGTGATCGAAACCGCCGCGGTCCTTGACCAGCGCGGTCTGCGGGACGGTGCGGGCAACCCAGTGCGGCAGTTGAGCCCGCTGGTCAGGCCCTGAGGATTTCCGGCAAATCCCCCGAAACGCCCCGGGCTTCGTCCATGAAGAAGCTCTTGAGCATCGGCGTGCGCTGCACCGCAGCCATGCCCAGACGCCGCACGGCAGAGGCCGCCTTGCCCGGAACACCGAACAGCCGGGTCAGCCCATCCGTAGCCAGCGCAACCATGAAACTATCCAGCCCGCGCCACGTCTCGTAACGCTTGAGCAGCTCCGCATCGCCCGGATCAAGGCCCAGCCGCGCGCCATCCGCCAGCACTTCGACCAACGCGCCCACGTCCCTCAGGCCAAGGTTCAACCCCTGACCGGCAATCGGGTGAATTCCATGCGCGGAATCGCCGATCAGGGCGAGGCGTTCACCCGTGATCTTCGCTGTGTGGTGGAAGCCGAGCGGATAGGACGAGCGATGACCGACGCTCAAAACCTTGCCCAGCACGCCGCCCATGCGCTTTTCGATCTCGGCAAGGAAAGCCCGGTCGCCCAGCTTGGTGACGCCCGCCGCGTCTTCTTCGGACACGGTCCACACCAGTGACGACCGGTGCGTACCGTCCGCATCATCATTCAGCGGCAGCAGCGCAAACGGGCCTGCGGGGTAGAAAATCTCCCACGCGACATTGCCGTGCGGCTTTTCATGCGTCAGCCCGGCGATAATCGCGCGGTGTTTGTAATCCCACTTGGCAATGGAAATGCCTGCCGCATCCCGCGTGGGCGACTGGCGGCCTTCGGCGGCGATCATCAACCGGCCTTTCAGGTTTTGCCCGTCTGCCAGCACGGCGGCAACGCCATATTCGCTGCGCTGCCGTTCAGTCACGTGGGCTTTTGCCACCCAGTTGATCAGCGGTTCCTTTGCCGCGGCTTCGAACAGGGCGAGGCGCAAGCGGCGGTTGGGGAACATCCGCCCCAGCGTGCCGCCGCCTTCACCGGGCACGAAATCGAGCCGGCCGGGCTTGTTCTGGTCAGTCACGGCGATGCTGGCGATATCGCAGGCGAATTGTTCCAGACCTTCGGCGATCCCGATATTTTCAAACAGGTGCCAGCTTGCGGTCGAGATCGCGGTGGCGCGGTCATCAAAACCTTCTGCGGTCAGTTCGGCCGGATCGGCGCGGTCGATCACGTGGCTGGACATGCCCTTCTTCGCCGCCGCCAGCGCCAGCGTCATGCCGACAAGGCCGCCGCCGAGGATCACCAGATCACGGGTACTGTCTGAAGTCGCTGTCACTTGGCCGCTCCGATTGCGAAGTTATCCCGCCATGCCTAGAGGGTAGGCCGTGTATCACGCAAGAATCTTCCCGCGCCCCATCCGACAATTCGCTGCATGGGTGCTTGCGCTGGCCGCAAGTCTGGTGCTGGTGGCGGCCGCGCATGCCAACGACGAGGCTGTCCCGACCGAGGCGCGCTACGGCGATGGCAACATTGCGGCCGAACTGTTCGCCGATGCCGCGCCAAAGGCGGGCGGGGAGTGGATGCTGGCGCTGCGCTTCACTCCGAAGTCGCCCGAATGGCATGGCTACTGGTCGAACCCGGGCGATGCCGGACAAGGCATGCGGTTGTTCCTTGATGTGCCCGAAGGCTGGCAGGTGGGCGCGCCGCTTTATCCGGTGCCGACACGCCTCACCATCAGCGGGCTGATGAACCATATCTACGAAGGCAGCTATACCGTGCTGGTGCCGGTGGCGGTGCCTGCGGGCGCGGATGTCAGCGCCTTGCCGCAGGTGACCGGGCATATCGAATACCTTGCCTGCACCGATAAAATCTGTGTGCCGCAGGACAAGCTGCTGATCGCGCGTCATGGCGGCGATTTCGCGCGGTGGCGGGCGAGCATCGCGCCGCTACTGGATGCCGAGGCGCGCTTTGCATTGGCGGGCAAGACCGTGCGCATCGCGATCCCGCTGCCCGCCAGCGTGCCGCTGCCTGAACCCCATGTGTTCATCGGCAACCAGCACCTTGTCGCTTACGCGGCGCCGCAGACGTTCCGCCGCGTGGGCGACACACTGGTGGCCCAAATTCCGCTTGATGAATTTGGTGAGGGCAAGGCCGATGCGCTGTCCGGCATACTGTCCTTTGGCGGCGGGCTGGGCGTGCGCTTCAACGCCGCACCCGGTGATATACCGGCCGGAGGTGAGCGTGTTGCCGGGCCGGCGGGCGCGGCGATTCCGCCGTTGTGGACGCTGATCCTGGGCGCGCTGGCGGGCGGGCTGCTGCTCAACATCATGCCCTGCGTCTTTCCAATCCTGAGCCTTAAGGCGATGGCTCTCGCCCGCGCGGGCGAGAGCGAAGGGCGCGCGCGTGCCGAGGGGCTGGCCTATACCGCGGGCGTAGTGCTGGCCTGTGTCGCACTGGGCGCGCTGTTGCTGGGCTTGCGCGCGGCGGGTGAGCAGGTTGGCTGGGCTTTCCAATTGCAGGAACCGGGCGTGGTTGTCGCGCTGCTGGTGCTGGCAGCGGCGATTACCGCCAATTTTGCCGGATTGTTCGAGGTGCCGACCATTTCGGTGCGGATGGGGGGCGAGCCTGCGGGTGCCTTTGCCACCGGCTTGCTTGCCGCCTTCGTGGCGACGCCGTGTACCGGACCGTTCATGGCGGCAGCTTTGGGCGCGGCGCTGCTGCTGCCGGTGCCGCAAGCGCTGCTGCTGTTTGCTTGCCTCGGGCTGGGGCTGGCGCTGCCGTTTCTGCTGCTCGGCTTCGTGCCTCCCTTGCGCAGGATGTTGCCGAAGCCGGGGGCGTGGATGGAGCGGTTCCGGCGGATCATGGCGATCCCGATGGCGCTGACGGCGCTGGCGCTGCTGTGGCTGACGGTGCAGCTTGGCGGGCGGCCCTTTGGCCTGATCGCGCTGGTACTGGTGGCGGGCGTGGTGATGGCGCTGTTCGTGACGGGCAAGCTGCAACGCGCTGCCAAGATGGCATGGCCCGCCTTCGGTCTGGTCGCCGCGCCGTTTGTGGCCTTTGCCGCCATCGCTCTGCCTTCGGTCTACGAGACGAAGGGAGCGGAGGCCAAGGCCAGTATCCACGCGCCCCGGGCCTTCACCCGCGAGGCGCTGGCTGCGGCACGCGCATCTGGCAAGCCGGTGTTTGTCTGGTTCACCGCCGATTGGTGCGTCACCTGCAAGGTCAACGAAGCCGCCGCGATCGAGCGGGAGAGCGTGCGCGCCGCTTTCGAAAAAGCGGAGGTGGTGACAATGGTGGGGGACTGGACGGTGCGTGACGAGGCAATCACGCAATTCCTGACAGAACAAGGCGCAGCGGGCGTGCCGCTGTATCTGTGGTATGCACCGGGCGCATCATCCCCGCAGCAATTGCCGCAGGTACTTACGCCGGAACTTCTAGAGCGGCAGGCGTCTCCACCTTCCCCCGGCAGGCCGTAACCAGCGCCATCGGCAGCGGGCTGGGGTTGAGCTTCACCAGCCCCGCGCCCGGCACAGTCACAGTCGCCTCGCGTTCGGGCTTCAGCGCATTCCATTCGCGGGTAAGGGCCGGGACTTCACCCTGCCAGACACTGCGCGTGCCAAGGCTGGTCGCATTGACCGGAAAGCGTCCGATCCAGCCATTGCCGATCAATGCCAGCAGCGCGCTTGCCCCTTCATCAGCCGGGGATTGGCGGGTGATCCTGATCCGGGCGGTTGCGCTGGCGGGGTCAAGACATTCCAGCGCCACCAGCACCGGCTTACCCGGCACACCGTAAACCAGCCGCAGCGGATTGGCGCTCTGCGTCCACATTGCCCCTGTCGTGTCAGGCGAGGGCAGCGGTGCGGACGGGCCGCTCACCGGTCCGAGCAAGGATACCCGCGCCACCGAATTATCGGTCGGCGGCGGCTTGCAACCGGCCAGCGACCCTGCCAGCGCCAACCCCGCCATCATGGCAAGGCGGCGCATCATCGCGCGCGGATGAAGGCGCGGATATCGGCGGACAGCTTGGCGCGGTCCTGGTCGCGGATATACATCATGTGGCCTGCGTCATAATATTTCCACGTGATCCGGTCCTGTGGAATGCCCGTGCGTTTGAGCGAATATTCGGCGCCGAAGAACGGCGTGGCGAAGTCGTAATATCCTTGCGCGTTGAACAGGCGAAGCTGGCTGTTCTGGCGCAGCGCCTGCCCGATAAGCGGCGCGACGTTAAGATAAGCCGCGCGCCCGCTGCCCTCGAGGCTCCAGTCCCAGTTGCGCCCCGGTTCTCGCCCGATTGACTGGTATTCGCGGTCGGTTTCGTAACCCAGCGTCTCGCGCGCCCAGCTGTTGATCGCGGCGGTGTAACCTGCGTCGATGCCGTAGAAGCTGGGGTCGTTGTCCGGCGTCTCACCGGCGTTGTCGTAATCGCGCCCCGTATAGCGCGAATCCAGACGGCCCACGGTCAGCCCGCGATCGCGCAGCAGCTCCTTGTAGAAACGCTGGTCGGTGACGCGCAGATCGGCCTGATCGAGATACGTTTCCGAAAGGCCCGTCAGCCGCGACAATTCGCGGCGCACCCGGCTGCGTTCTTCGGCGGGCAAATCCTGCCCCTTCAGGAGCGCGGTCGCAAACGGCCCGATTGCGAAACGCCGCGCTTCCTCGGCCACGGCCTCGACCGAAGCGCCTTGCACTTTGCCGTGGTAATAGGCCGCCGTTGCCATGTTGGGCAGCATCACGACATAGGCCATCTCGTTGCCCGGCGTCGTATCCTCCACCCCGAAATCGAGGATGGTGGAGACAAGGATCAGCCCGTTGAGGCCGACATCATTGAAGGTGCCGCCCTCCAACTCGTCCGCGACCATCGCGGTGCGGGTGGTGCCGTAGCTTTCCCCGCCAAGGTACTTGGGGCTGTTCCAGCGGCCATTATCGTTGATCCAGCGGCGGATTACCTTGGCAACCGCGCGGCCATCCTGCTTCAGCCCGTAATATTTCTTGGGATCGGTGCCTTGGGTCAGGTGGCTGAAGCCAGTGCCCGGCGGATCAATGAACACGAGGTCAGCGACATCGAGCAGGCTGTCCGGGTTGTCGAGCAGCGGGTAGGGCGGCGCGCCATCGTCGCGCGCGTCAGAGGGGATGGCGACGCGCTTCGGCCCGAAGGCGCCCATCTGGAGCCAGACGGAGCCGGAGCCCGGCCCGCCATTGTAGATGAAGAACACCGGCCGCGTCGGGTCAGTGGGGGTTTTCACATAAGAGGTGGTGACGATCACCGCTTCTGCCTTGCCATCGTCGCTCTTGAGGATGGTGTCGGCAATCGTCGCGCGGTAGCTGATCGCCTTGCCGCCGAATGTGCCGTTGAGGTCGCGGGTGCGAACCTGCGGTTCGGGCGCGGGTGCGGGCTTGGCCGCAGCTTCAGCCTTGGGCGCGTCTTGCGCGAGAGTGGGGACAGTCAGGGCGAGCGTGCTGGCAGCGGCCAGAGCAGCGAGGAATCGGGCGTTCATGAGGGAGAGGGGTGGCAGGCTTGAGGGCACGGTTCAAGGGGCGGAACTATGGCTTCCCCCCCATCTTCTTCGCCCGCATCTTTCCATACCGCGTTTTGCGCGTCCCCGGCTTGCCCTCGTTCGAGCGTCCCACGATCGGCGCGCGCTTCTGTCCGTCCGGGATCCCCAGTTCGTCCGCTTCAAGCCGGCGAATCTCGTCGCGCAGGCGTCCGGCTTCCTCGAACTCCAGACTGGCCGCTGCGTTGCGCATCCGCTTTTCGAGGTCCTCGATATAGCTGCGCAGGTTGTGGCCAACCATGTTGTTCCGCTCGTCATCGCCGGTATCGATCAGCACGCTATCCTGCGCGGCAGTATGGGCGACGATGTCGTGAATGTTGCGCTTGATCGTGGTCGGCGTGATGCCGTGCTGCGCGTTATACTCTTCCTGCTTTGATCGGCGGCGGTCGGTTTCCGCCAGCGCGCGTTCCATGCTGCCAGTGATGCGGTCGGCGTAGAGGATCACGCGGCCATCCACGTTGCGCGCAGCGCGGCCGATGGTCTGGATGAGGCTCGTCTCGGAGCGCAGGAAACCTTCCTTGTCCGCATCGAGGATCGTCACCAGCCCGCATTCGGGGATGTCGAGCCCTTCGCGCAGCAGATTGATCCCCACCAACACGTCATAAACACCAAGTCTGAGATCGCGGATCAGTTCGATGCGCTCCAGCGTCTCCACGTCCGAGTGCATATACCGGACCCGAACGCCCGCTTCGTGCATGAATTCGGTCAGGTCTTCCGCCATCCGCTTGGTCAGCGTGGTGACAAGCGTGCGGTAACCCTTGGCGGCGGTCGCCTTGCATTCGACAATGCAGTCCTGCACCTGATCCTCGACCGGGCGGATTTCCACCGGCGGATCGATCAGGCCGGTGGGACGGATCACCTGTTCGGCGAATACGCCGCCAGTCTGCTCCATCTCCCATTTGCCAGGCGTTGCGCTGACAGCGAAGGTCTGCGGGCGCATCGCGTCCCATTCGTTGAAGCGCAAGGGGCGGTTGTCGATGCAGGACGGCAGCCGGAAGCCGTATTCGGCCAGCGTCAGCTTGCGGCGGTGATCCCCCTTCGCCATCGCGCCGATCTGGGGCACGGTCTGGTGGCTTTCATCAACGAACAACAGCGCGTTTTCAGGGAGATATTCGAACAAAGTTGGCGGCGGTTCGCCCGGCAACCTGCCGGTGAGAAAGCGCGAGTAATTCTCGATGCCTGCACAACTTCCGGTCGCTGCGATCATCTCGAGATCGAAATGCGTGCGCTGTTCCAGCCGCTGGCGCTCCAGCAGCTTGCCTTCGATCTCCAGCTCTTTGAGCCGTTCTTCCAGTTCGAACTTGATGGCGGCGGCGGCCTGTTTCATCGTCGGCCCCGGGGTAACGTAGTGCGAATTGGCATAGACCCGCACCTTTTCCAGGGCCGCGCCCTTGGTGCCGGTGAGCGGATCGAACTCCGATATTGCCTCGATCTCGTCCCCGAAGAAGCTGACGCGCCAGGCCATGTCCTCATAGTGCGAGGGGAAGATTTCCAGACTGTCGCCGCGCACGCGGAAACACCCCCGGGTGAAGGCAGCGTCGTTGCGCTTGTATTGCAGGGCGACAAGCTTGCGGATCAATTCGCGCTGGTCGACGACGTCGCCCACCTTGATGTCGAAGATCATCGCCGAATAGGTTTCGACCGATCCGATCCCGTACAGGCATGACACCGAGGCGACGATGATCACGTCGTCACGTTCCAGCAGCGCGCGGGTGGCCGAATGCCGCATCCGGTCGATGGCCTCGTTCACCGAGCTTTCTTTCTCGATATAGGTGTCAGAACGCGGGACGTAGGCTTCGGGCTGGTAATAATCGTAATAGCTGACGAAATATTCGACCGCGTTTTCAGGGAAGAAACTTTTGAATTCGCCGTATAATTGCGCGGCCAAAATCTTGTTGGGCGCAAGGATCAGGGCCGGGCGTTGCAGCGTTTCGATCACCTTGGCCATGGTGAAGGTCTTGCCGCTGCCGGTAACGCCAAGCAGCACCTGTGTTTGTTCGCCCGCCAGCGCGCTGTCAGTCAGTTCGGCAATGGCGGTCGGCTGATCGCCAGCCGGTTCATATTCCGACACCAGCTTGAACGGAATGCCGCCCATCGACTTGTCGGGGCGAGCGGGGCGATGGGGGGTAAAGTCCTCGCCCGTCTGGGGTTCATCCAGTCCGCGGCGGATCACGAGTTCGGCCATCGGCTGTTTATGGGGAACAAAGCAGGCACCTGCAAGGCGGTGCGGGCGGCCTTTGCGCTTTTCAGGGCACGGTTTGCCGCTCTGGCCGTTATGCCTGCGAGAAAGCCGCCTTGGTCCGCAGCAGGAGACGAGCAAATGAAGCGCATCACCATCATTGCCGCCGCCGGGGCGCTTTTCCTCGCGGGCTGTTCGGGCGAAAACAGCGCGACCGGCGGCAAGGCCAGCGACAAGGCCAGCGGCAAGGAAGCGGCCAAGGCAGCGAATGATATGCCCAAGCCGAAGCCCGGCTTTTACAAGACCACAATCACCATGACCGGGCTGGAAATCCCCGGCTTGCCTCCGGAAATGGAGGGGCACGGCGCGGGTCTGACCACCACCAGCGATGCGTGTCTGACCCAGGCAGACGTCGACCAGGGCTTTGGCGAACTGGTGAAGCAGGGCCAGAACGGCGATTGCAGCTATGAACGCCTTAATGTTGCCGGGGGGAAGCTCGACGCGGTGATGCTGTGCAACGCGCAGGGACGATCAACCCGCATGGAAATGACCGGCACCACCACCGCAACCGGCGCCGATGTGAGTGCGAAGATGGCGATGGATTTCGAAGGAGTGGGCGGCGGCACGATGACCTTCACAGCCAAGCATGAACGGGTTGGCGACTGCCCCTCAAAGTGACCTATGACACTTTTGTTGCACCTGTTACACTTCATTGACCATTCATCTGGTCTGTGGCTTGAAGGAAGACATGGTTCAACACCGCTTCGCCTTTGAACGTCCGCGCCTTCCCGCACCGCTGCTTGCTGCTGCGTCGAGCGCGGGTGCGCAGGCGCAGCAGGCCTACGCCGCAACGGCGCTGGCGCGGCGTTTGGCATTGGCGCGCGAGGTCATTCCGCACGAATATGAGGCGGGCAAGCCGCGGCTGGCGCGCCTGTTGGGCGAGGCTGACGTGTTGCTGGAACCGCTGCGCCGCCAGCGCCGCAAGGTGGAAGCCGCCGCATCTGCCAACCCGCAGGTGGTGATGCTGCTGCCCGGCTTTGCCACGCACCCGATGCGGATGCGCTATCTGGCGCGTCAGTTGGAAAGCGCGGGCCATGTGGTGAAAGGCTGGGGCCAAGGGTTTAACTGGGGCCCGGACGAACAGCGCTTCGAAGCGTTGGAGGCACGGCTTACCGATATTCATGTGCGCCACGGCCGCCCGGTGGTGTTGATCGGGTGGAGCCTTGGTGGATTGTTCGCCCGCGAACTGGCCAAACGTCAGCCCGGCAATGTCGCCAAGGTTATCTCCATGGGATCGCCGTTCTCCGGCTCCCCGCGCGCCAATAATGTCTGGCGCGCATACCAGTTCATCACCGGCCATTCGGTCGATGCCCCGCCGATCAAGGCGGAACTCGCGGTCAAACCGCCGGTGGAAACGGTCGCCTTGTGGAGCGCCAATGACGGCATGATTGCGCCGCGTTGTGCCGCAGGCCGGGCGGGCGAGCGTGACCGCGCGATCCCGCTGCGCTGCACCCATCTCGGCTTCACTTATGATCCGCAGGTGATCGCTACCCTGCTGGCCGAGCTGGAAAATACCCGCGCCTGATCCGGCGGCGACATCGCGCTTTCCTTTTCCAAAACGCCGGTTACATTGTTGCATTGCACCCAAGGTGCGATGTGGGGGTCAATGAGCGCGGGCCAAGGTAGCTTTGACGAAATGTTCGACAGCGCGGGCAACACCCGTCCTGCCTATGCTGAATACTGCCGCTGGTACAACGAACAGCCACCCGAATTCCTGCGCCGCAAAAACCGCGAGGCGGATGACACCTTCCGCCGCACCGGCATCACCTTCAACGTCTATGGCGAAGATCAGGCCGAGGAGCGTCTGATCCCCTTCGACATGGTGCCGCGCATCATCACCGCACCCGAATGGCGCAAGCTGTCCCGCGGGATCGAGCAGCGGGTTCGGGCGCTCAACTCCTTCCTCTACGATCTCTATCACCGGCAGGAGATCGTGCGCGCAGGCCGCCTGCCCGAACGCCTGCTGCGCGGGAACGAGGCGTGGCTGGCGAATATGGTGGGCTTCACCCCGCCCGGCGGCATCTACACCCACATCGTCGGCATCGATCTGGTGCGCACCGGGCCGGACGAATTCTTCGTGCTGGAGGATAACGCCCGCACGCCATCGGGCGTGTCCTACATGCTGGAAAACCGCGAGACGATGATGGGGATGTTCCCCGATCTGTTCAGCCGGGTGGCGGTGGAGAGCGTGTCGAACTACCCGCGCCGGCTGGCCCGCAGTCTTGCCGCCTGCGTCCCGCCGGCCTTCACCGGCGGCAAGCCGACGGTCGCTGTGCTGACGCCGGGCATCTTCAATTCGGCCTATTTCGAACACGCTTTCCTCGCCGACCAGATGGGCGCAGAGCTGGTCGAGGGCAGCGATCTGCGGGTCGTGGAAGGGCGGGTGCAGATGCGCACCACCCGCGGCTTTAAACCGATCGATGTGCTGTACCGCCGCGTCGACGACGAATTTCTCGATCCGCTCACGTTCAACCCCGATTCCGTTCTGGGCGTGCCGGGGATCATGGACGTCTACCGCGCAGGCGGGATCACAATCGCCAATGCGCCGGGCACCGGAGTGGCGGACGACAAGGCGATTTACAGCTTCATGCCTGAAATCGTGGAGTTCTATACCGGCGAAAAGCCGCTGCTGCCCAACGTCCAGACGTGGCGCTGCGCGGACAAGGACAGCCTTGGCTATGTGCTCGACAACCTTGCCGAACTGGTGGTCAAGGAAGTGCACGGATCGGGCGGTTACGGGATGCTGATCGGGCCGACATCGTCCAAGCGCGAGATCGAGGCGTTCCGGGCCAAATTGGCCGCGCGGCCGGAAAACTACATTGCCCAGCCGACACTCGCTCTGTCCACCTGCCCGATCTACACGGCCAAAGGCCTTGCGCCGCGCCATCTGGATCTGCGGCCTTTCGTGCTGGTCAGCCCTGACGGGATCGATATCACGCCCGGCGGACTGACCCGGGTGGCGCTGAAAAAGGGATCGCTGGTGGTCAACTCCTCGCAAGGAGGCGGCACCAAGGATACCTGGGTGCTGAAAGACTGATATGTTAGGCCGCACCGCCAACGGGTTGTTCTGGATGTTCCGCTATCTCGAGCGGGCGGAGAATACCGCGCGCCTGCTGGATGCGGCCTTGCGGATGGCGTTGACCCGCGATCTGGCGACGGCGGAGGCGGAGTGGCGTTCGGTGATCGCGACGCTGGGCCTGCAACGCGCCTATGAAGCCGCGCATGAGGGGTACGACGGGCTTCAGGTCTGGAACTTCGTGCTGCGCGGCAGCGGCAATCCGGGCAATGTCCGGGCGATGTTCGGTGCGGTCCGATCCAACGCGCGGATGGCGCGCACCAACATCTCCTCGGACGTGTGGGAGGCGGTGAACGAAAACTGGATGCAGATCGACCGCCTGCTGGCGCGCCCCGTGGGGCAGGGGATGGTGGGCGAGGTGCTGGGTGCGATCCGCCGCGCCGGCACGCAGGTTCACGGCGCTTTCGACGGGTCGATCCTGCGCGACGAAGGCTATCACTTCGCCCGCGCCGGCACCTTCATCGAACGTGCGGATTCGACGGCGCGCATCGTTGACATGAAGTATTTCCTGCTGCTGCCCTCGCTGTCCTATGTCGGGTCGAGCCTTGATACAGGCCAGTGGGAACAGGTGTTGCGGTCCGTTGCAGGCGCGCGGGTCTATAGCTGGCTGAATGCCGGACAGATTGAGGCGCGGGGGATTGTCGAATTCGTGGTGCTGGACGACCGCTTTCCGCGCAGCCTTGCGTTTTGCCGCAATGCGCTGCGCGGTTGCCTTGACGCGCTGGCCAGCACGCACGGGACCGACGGCCGTGGTGTTGCCCTTATGCGCGAATTTGACACCCGCATCGGCCATCTTTCCGTCGATCAGATTTTTGAGGCCGGGCTGCACGAATTCCTAATCGACTTCCTCGCCCGCAACGCCGCTATCGCACAGGCGATCGCCGAAGATTACCGGTTCCACGCATGAGCAAGCTGACACTCCGGATCCGGCACACCACCCACTATGCCTTCAGGCAACCGGTGGTCCACGCGCTCCAGAGGTTGCGGCTGACACCCAAGGAAACGCAGGGTCAGCGCATCATCGACTGGCGGATGAGCTACGACAATGCCCAAGCCGAGCTTCACTATGACGATCAACACTTCAACCACGTCACCCTGATCAGCCTGCTGCCCGGCGCGCGCGAGGTTACGGTTGCTTGCGAGGGTGTGGTTGAGACGGAGGACAATTCCGGCGTGATCGGCCGACATTCGGGCCACCTGCCGCTGTGGAGCTTCCTGCGCCAGACCCCGCTGACCCGCCCGGGCGCAAAGCTGCGCGCGCTGCTACGCGAAGTGCCCGCCCCGGCGGCGGACGCGCGGCTGGATTTCCTGCATGCGCTGTCCGGTCTGATCCGCGAACGGGTTATCTATGAAGCCGGGCGCACACATTCGGGCACCACCGCCGAAGAAGCGATGGGGCAGGGTGCGGGCGTGTGTCAGGACCACGCGCATATCTTCATAAGCGCGGCCCGGGCCAATGGCATTCCGGCGCGCTATGTCAGCGGTTATCTGATGATGGACGACCGGATCGATCAGGAAGCCACCCACGCCTGGGCCGAAGCCCACGTCGAAGGGCTGGGCTGGGTCGGCTTTGACGTGTCGAACGGGATCAGCCCCGATCCGCGCTATGTTCGCGTGGCGACGGGCAGCGATTACCGCGACGCGGCGCCGATCACCGGCATTACGCAGGGTTCTGCCGCTGCTGATGTGCTGACCGTTGGCGTCGCTGTGGAAGCGCGGCCCGCCGGGGAGCAGAGCCAGCAACAGGGCCAGCAACAGGGCCATTCGAACCAGTAACCGACAGAAGTGACGCCCGCGTCTTTGCGCTGAGACGGGCTTCGGGCTAGGGGCGCCGGCAGGTTTTTTGGCATAAAGAGGATGACGGCATGACCTATTGCGTTGGCATGGTGCTGGACAAGGGTCTCGTCCTGATGAGCGACACCCGCACCAATTCGGGCGTCGACAACATCTCCACCTTCCGTAAGCTGTTCCACTGGAGCGTGCCGGGCGAACGCATGATCGCGGTGATGACGGCGGGCAATCTCGCCACCACGCAGGCTGTGATCAGCCAGTTGGAAGAACGCACCAAAGCCCCTTCCGAGCGTGAGAACTGCCTGCTGAAAGGCGCAACCATGTTTCAGGTTGCCACCGAAATCGGGCGGTTGCTGCGCGGCACCATCGAAGACGTGCAGCGTTCCAACGGCGACGGCGGCAAAGGGCGCTTTACCGCGACGATGATCGTTGCCGGACAGATCAAGGGAATGCAGCCGCGATTGTTCATGATCTACCCCGAAGGCAATTTCATCGAGGCAAGCTGGGACACGCCCTTCTTCCAGATTGGCGAGACAAAATATGGCCGCCCGATCCTGATCCGCGGTTATGATCGGGGAATGAATTTCGAAGATGCGGTGAAGTTGCTGATGGTCAGTTTCGATTCCACTTTGAAAGCGAACCTGTCGGTCGGATTGCCGCTGGATCTGCTAGTGATCGGTAAGGATCAATTCGTAGCGACCCATGAACACCGCGTAACCGCCGATGATGCCTATTTCGATGCGATTTCATCAGGTTGGGGAAATGCGTTGCGATCTGCTTTTTATTCGCTTCCTCCGTATCAATTCAGCGATGATGCTTAGGGTTTTTCCCTGATCTGGGTCCGATCTGGATATAAAAAAACCATTATAATCAGCCGGTTTACTTTTTCCGGTTATGGTAAATCCTCCGGATCGGCGGCGCTCCTGCGTGAATCCTGTAATAGGTTAGCGCAGACATCATCGCATGACACGCAAAGCTCACCTTCACTTCATCGACTCCTGCAGCCGCCAACGTGCAGAGTTGGCACGGGTGGGCTTTGCCCTTGGCCATCACTGCGAGGTGTATGGCGACCTTTCCGATCTCGCGGTTCACCCGCCGCGCGAAGGTATCATCATCGCGCGCGACACGCCTGAAGAAGGCGGCGTGAGCATGATCCTTGACCGGCTTGGCAGGCTTGGTGTGTGGTTGCCGTTGATCGCGGTAGAAGTGCAGCCCCGCCCAGGTCGGATCGTCGAAGCGATCAAGGCGGGCGCGCTGGACTATCTCGCCCTGCCGCTGGATCCGGAACGCTTCACTCGCTGCCTGCTCAGGATCGAAAAGGAAGCCGAACAATTCAGTATAGCCCGCCGCCGCATGATCGAAGCGCGTGATCGCATTTCCACCTTGTCGTCGCGTGAACGCGAGGTGCTGGACTGGCTGGCAGAAGGCAGCAGCAACAAGGCGATTGCGCGTGAACTGGATATCAGCCCGCGCACGGTGGAAATTCACCGGGCTAACATGATGACCAAGCTGGGCGCGCGGCACGCGGCTGAAGCGGTGCGTCTGAAACTTGAGGCAAAGCTGGAGCCGAAGCTGCGCGCCTGACGCAAGGGCGATACCGGCTGACCTCGACCCGTTCTGGGAGCTTACTGCCCGCAGCACTGGTTATATCAACCAAGCTTCCGTCGGCCCCGGCATTGACGTTTGCGTCAGCCGGGGCCGACGCATTTTATGCACTGGAGCGATTGTTCGCCAGCAGGGCGGACTGGCGGATTTACGCGGCTGCCTTAACGGCAGAACTTCGCTCCGCCGCCTTCCAGATGGAAGTGATCTTCGTGCGCCGCGTTATATGCCGGGCCGAGCACTGTACCAAAGCGCTTGCACGCGCTTTTGTGCACCACGCGCAGGAATTCGCGCGTAGGGGCGTCGGCGCCCTGCCAGTCGCGCTTCAGCACGATCCGCCGGCCATCGGCCAGCACGAAGGCGGATACGTCGATCGCTTCGGCGCGGGCGTGGGCCGAAAGCCGCTCGGTCCCGGCGACCTTGCGGCAGGCATAGCTGCCCATCGTTTCAATCTTGGCGACCGGGCTGCCAAGGATCTGGCGCGCGGCGCGATCAACGCCGAACCGCGCCCAATCACCGAATGCCTTGGCGACACCGCATTGCACCGGGCCAAGATTGGCAACGCTCAGCGGTGCGCGATCTCCGGCAAGGGCCATCAGTTGCACGGTGCCCAGCTTGTTGCAGCCGGGGGCGGCATAGGTATCGGGCAGCGGGTCGAAGCGCGCGCCGCTGGCCCCCAGATCGGCGATACAGGCGCTGTCCTGACTGCGCGGGGCGTAGGACCGCGGGGCCGAAGCGACGGGCGTGGCCGGACGTGCAGACGCACGCGCTGTCTGGCTGGCGGCGCCGGGAGCCGTCCCGCTGCTGCCCCCAGGGACCATTGAACCGCACCCCGCCAGCGCCAATGCGCTTGCAAACAGGGCCGCCTTGCCAGGATATGCCAAGTGTCTCATCGCTAGGCAATATTGCGCAGTCATCCTTAAGGCTGCGGCAATGAACTGGGTTAACAAACCCTTTAGCGGTTACTTAGCATCGTTAACGGGTCAGGGCGCGGCGTGGCTGCGCGGGCGGGTAAGGGCGCTCACCACCACGATCGCCAGCATCGATGCGGCAAAGCCCGGCACGATTTCGTAAAGCCCCGGGCCGCCCAGAAATGCCTGGTTCCAGCCGAGCGCGATCCACCCGGCGACCACCGTGGCGCCGGTCACCAGTCCGGCAACCGCGCCCGCGCCCGTCATCCGGTCCCATGTCAGCGCCAGCAGGATCAACGGTCCAAACGCTGCGCCAAACCCGGCCCATGCGTTTGCGACAAGGCCGAGCACCTCGCTATCGGGATCGGCAGCGATCACCAGCGCGGCCGCGGCGACCAGTGCGACTGACAGCCGCCCGATGTTCACGGCTTCGTTTTCGCTGGCATTGCGGCGCAGGAACAGGCGGTAGAAATCCTCGGTCAGGGATGAGGACGAGACCAGCAGCTGCGATGAAATCGTGCTCATGATCGCGGCCAGCAGCGCGGCATAGAGGAAGCCTGTCACCGCAGGGTGGAACAGCAGGTTGGCGAGCAGGATGAAGATCGTCTCCGGGTCCTCGACGACCAGGCCGTTGGCATCAGCATAGGCGCGGCCCGCAAGGCCCACCGCGACCGCGCCCAGCAGCGAAACCACCATCCAGCCCATTCCGATGACACCAGCGCGCCGGACGTTCTCCACCCTGTCGATCGCCATAAAGCGCACGATGATGTGCGGCTGTCCGAAATAGCCCAGCCCCCATGTGACCGCGCTGACAACGCCGATGAACGTCGCGCCCTGGGTGAGGCTGAGGAAGCCCTCCTGCGGCACGGAGGCAAGCGGGGCGCCGTCGGCGCCGAAGAAGATGACCAGCGGCATGATGACCAGCGCCACCATCATGATCATCCCCTGCACGAAATCGGTGAGGCTGACGGCGAGGAATCCGCCAATCATGGTATAGACCAGCACGATCCCGGCGGTAATCAGAATGCCGAGCATATAGTCGGAAAGCCCCGTCTGCGGCAGCACGCCAGCAAACGCGGTTTCGAACAGTTTGCCCCCGCCGACCATGCCGGACGCGGTATAGACAGTGAAGAAGCCGACGATGATGATCGCGCAGATGACGCGCAGCAGCGTGCCGCTTTCCGGGAAACGATTGGCAAGGAATTGCGGGATGGTCAGCGCATCGCCCAGCCGTTCGGTCTGTTCGCGCAGGCGCGGGGCGACAATGATCCAGTTGGCCGCCGCGCCGATGGTCAGGCCGATGGCGATCCACGCCTCTACCAGCCCGCTGGCAAACAGCGCGCCGGGCAAGCCGAGCAGCAGCCAGCCGGACATATCGGAAGCGCCCGCACTCAGCGCCGTAACCGCTGGCCCCAGCCCGCGCCCGGCGAGCAGGTATCCGGCGCTGTCAGCCCGGGTCTTGGCCCAAGCATAGACCCCGATGCCGATCATCAGGAGGAAATAGGCGGCGAGGGCAGCGAGGGTGTAGGTGTTCATGGGGCGGTGGCCTAACAAGCGTCAGCGCGCTTGGCCACCGTCCCCCGGCCTTTATCCCTCGGACGAAATCAGCTGTCCTTTTTGCGGCGCATCTTCTTGCGCTCGTTCGGGTCAAGCTCGGCCTTGCGCAGGCGGATCGACAGCGGGGTCACTTCGACCATTTCATCGTCGTCGATATAGGCAATCGACTGTTCCAGCGTCATCCGGCGCGGCGGGGTGAGGCGGATCGCATCATCCTTGCCGCTGGAACGGACGTTCGAAAGCTGCTTGGCCTTCATCGGGTTGACTTCCAGATCGTCCGGCTTGGCATTTTCGCCGATGATCATGCCCTGATAGACCTTCATCTGCGGAGCCACGAACAGCTCGCCGCGTTCTTCCAGCATATTCAGCGCATAGGCATTCGCCTCGCCGTCGCCGTTGGAAATCAGCACGCCGTTGATGCGGCCTTCGATGGGGCCTTTGTAGACGTCATACTTTTCGAACAAGCGGTTCATGATCCCGGTCCCGCGCGTGTCGGACAGGAATTCGCCGTGGTAACCGATCAACCCGCGCGACGGGGCGGAGAAGGTGATGCGGGTCTTGCCCACGCCCGACGGGCGCATTTCGGCCAAGTCGGCCTTGCGGCGCTGCATCTTCTCGACAACCGTGCCCGAGTGTTCGTCATCAACGTCGATCACGACCGTCTCGTACGGCTCCATGCGCTTGCCGCCTTCTTCGCGGAACAGCACGCGGGGCCGGCTGATGCCGAGCTCGAAGCCTTCGCGGCGCATCGTTTCGATCAGCACGCCCAGCTGCAATTCGCCGCGACCGGCGACTTCGTAGGCGTCTTTGTCTTCGCTTTCGGTGACGCGGATCGCGACGTTGGTTTCGGCCTCGCGCAGCAGGCGGTCACGGATGATGCGAGTGGTGACCTTGCTGCCTTCGCGCCCGGCGAGCGGGGAATCGTTCACCGAAAAACGCATCGCCAGCGTCGGCGGGTCGATCGGCTGGGCGGCAATCGGATCGGAAACCGAGGGATCGCAGATGGTGTTGGCGACGGTCGCCTTTTCCAGGCCGGCGAGCGCGATGATGTCACCGGCACGCGCGATTTCCACCGGCACGCGCTCCAGCCCGTCAAAGCTCATCAGCTTGGTGGCGCGGCCCACTTCGACCACCTTGCCGTCCATGTCGATGGCGTGGATCGGATCATTGACCTTGATCGTGCCCGATTGCACGCGGCCGGTGATGACGCGGCCCATGAAGTTGTCGCGGTCAAGCAGGGTCGCAAGGAAGCTGAACTTGGCATCGGGATCGAGGCCGGGCGAGGGGACGTGCTCGATGATCTTCTCGAACAGCGGGGCCAGGCTGCCTTCGCGGCGCTCCTGGTCTTCGCTGGCATAGCCATCGCGGCCCGAGGCGTAGAGCACCGGGAATTCAAGCTGCTCGTCTTCGGCATCCAAGCTGACGAACAGATCGAACACTTCGTCCAGCACTTCCTGCGGGCGGCCATCGGGACGGTCGATCTTGTTGACGACCACGATCGGACGCAGGCCCAGCGCCAGCGCCTTGCCGGTCACGAACTTGGTCTGCGGCATCGCGCCTTCCGCGCTGTCGACCAGCAGGATCACGCCGTCGACCATGCTGAGGATGCGCTCCACCTCGGCGCCGAAGTCAGCGTGGCCGGGGGTGTCGACGATATTGATGCGGGTGGTGGTGCCGTCGGCGCCGTGCCATTCGACGCTGGTGCACTTGGCCAGAATGGTGATCCCGCGTTCCTTTTCGAGGTCGCCAGAATCCATCGCGCGTTCTTCAACCCGCTGGTTTTCGCGGAAGGTGCCGGACTGGCGGAACAGCTGGTCGACCAGCGTGGTCTTGCCATGGTCGACGTGGGCGATGATCGCGATATTTCTGAGGGCGGACGACATGCGAAAAAACTTCCGGTGAAAGCCGGATACGCGGGGCATCCGGGGCAGGAGAATCGGGCAACACAGCGCAGGGCGCTGGGTGGGGCCGTGTGTATGGCGGGTTAGCGACAGCTCCGGACGCTACGGCAAGCGCCGCGAGTGCCTCCATCTGCTGCATTGCAACATCGCCGCGGCGCCTAGCAGGGGTGGGTCAAAGGGGCAAGCGCAAGAGCATCACACGCCGCTTTGCCGCCGTGACGCAGTGTGACTCTTGCGCAACACACTCCCGACTTGCCCCCTGAAACCGATAGGGTCCGGCTTGTCGGTAAGGTTGGGCTGGCATATCACCCTCCGCTACGACCACGGGAGAGAGCGCACATTGACTGTGCGTGTCCGACATAGGGCACCGTGGTTGGGGGATTTTTGGAGAGGAGCTTCCATGCGTTCGACCATCACCGGCTTTGCCGGCGCAACTCGATTCACTCTGCTTGCAGGTGCCGCTACTTTTGCTTTGGCCATGCCGGGCGTGGCTTTGGCCCAGGACGTTCAGGAGGATGACACGCCCGAGGCGAGTAACGTCATCATCGTGACCGCCTCCAAGCGTGAACAGACCCTTCAGGAAACCCCGATCTCGGTCTCGGTGACCAGCGGCGAAACCATCGAGCGTGCGCAGATCCGCGACGTGCTCGACCTGCAGACCGTGGTGCCTTCGCTGCGTGTCAGCCAGCTTCAGACCTCATCGGCGACCACCTTCATCATCCGCGGCTTCGGCAACGGCGATAACAACTTCGGGATCGAGCCTTCGGTCGGCGTGTTCATCGACGGCGTGTTCCGTTCACGCTCTGCCTCGGCCCTGTCCGACCTCAACATGATCCAGCGCGTTGAAGTGCTGAGCGGGCCGCAATCCACGTTGTTCGGCAAGAACGCGTCGGCGGGCGTTATCTCGATCATCACCAAGGAACCGCAATACGAATTCGGCGGTCAGGTCGAAGCGGTTTACGGTAACTTCAACCAGGTCTTCCTGCGCGGTGAAGTGACCGGCCCGATCAGCGAGAATATCGCCTGGTCGGTCGACGGCACTTATCAGCAGCGCGACGGCTTTGGCCGCATCGTCAACCTTGGCAATGTCGAAATCAACGATCGCGACCGCTGGTCGGTGCGCGGCCAGTTGCTCATCGAGCCGAGCGCCGATCTCAAGATCCGCCTGATCGGTGATTACGGCAAGATCGACGAAGTGTGCTGCCAGACCAGCAACCAGGTGATTGGCGGGATCACCCAGCTGGCCATCGGCGGCGTTGGCGGGCGGTTCCCGACCGACTTCTTCAGCGACGACAACTTCCTGAACGTTGTCCCGGTCAACACCAACGAGAACTACGGCGTCTCGGGTCAGGCCGATTGGAACCTCGGCAACCTGACGGTCACCTCGATCACCGCCTATCGCGAACTGGGCAACTTCTTCAATCAGGACATCGATTTCACCAGCGCGGACCTGTCGAACGAGACCCGCGATCAGGGTGTGAGCACCTTCACGCAGGAACTGCGGATTGCATCGGATTTTGATGGTCCGATCAACTTCCTGTTCGGCGGATACTACTTCGACGAATCCATCACGCAGGACAGCTCGCTGAGCGTCGGGCGCGATTTCCGCAACTTTGCCGCCATTCAGGTCGCCGCTGCCCGCGCGCCTGTCGGCACTCCCGCGGCCCTACTGATCGCGGGCGGCAATGCTGCGCTGCGGGATGCCGAGGCCGGCCTTGGTCTGCCCGTGAACAGCATTCTTGCCGGCAATTTCCTGACCAACGAACGCTTTGACATGGACAACCAGTCCTGGTCGATTTTCGGTACGGTCGATTTTGAAGTGACCGATGGTCTCGTGTTCACCGCCGGCTTCAACTACACCGATGACCGCAAGCAGTTCACCGTGCAGCAGCGTGCGCTCGATCCGCTTGCCAATATCAACCTTGTCGATGCCGGCATCATCGCGGGCAGCCGCGGCACCGTGCGCAACCGTGCGCAGTTCCAGGCGCTTCCGGCGGCGAACCAAGCGGCCTTGCTTGCCGGCGCGCAGAACCCGGCGCTCAACCCGCTCCTTGGCCTTGCCGCGCTGCAGTTCCAGACCCCTTCGCCGGACGTGCCGAACTCGGTCGAAAATGGCCGCACGCAGGACGATCAGCTCACCTACCTGCTGCGGGTCGCCTATGAGGTTTCGAACGAAATCAACCTGTATGCGAGCTACTCGACCGGCTTCAAGGCCAGCTCGATCAACCTCTCGCGTGACAGCCGTCCGCTGCTGAGCGATTACACCCCCGGTCCGCGCGGTTCGACCTTCGCGGCCCCGGCATCGCCGATCGTCAATGCGGGCCTCGCGACGCCGAACCTCACCACCGGCAGCCGCTTTGCCGGGCCGGAAAACGCCGAAGTTTACGAAATCGGGATGAAGGCGCAGTGGGACGGCTTCGGCTTCAACCTCGCGCTGTTCGACCAGAACATCGAGGGCTTCCAGAGCTTCGCCTTCACCGGCCTCGGCTTCGCGTTGCAGAACGCCGGGCAGCAGTCGGTCAAGGGCTTCGAGTTCGACAGCACGTTCCAGCCCCACGACTCGCTGGTGTTCACCTTCGCGGCGACCTACCTTGATCCGGTGTTCGATAGCTTCCCCGGCTCTGTTCTCGGCGATCTGTCCGGCCAGCGCGTGGGCGGCATTCCCGAGTGGAGCCTGCGTACCTCGGCGACCCACACGCTCGAAGTTGGCGGTAACGGCAACCGGCTCGTCACCCGCGTCGATTACAGCCATGAAAGCAGCACGCCGATCAACAACGGCCTGCCGACCTTCAACCGTGCGCTCGGCAACACCCGGCTCTTCGAGCGCGAAGTCAATCTGGTGAACGCGTCGGCCACGCTGGCGCTCAACAACGGGCTCGAACTCGGCGTGTTCGCGCGCAACCTGCTCGACGATCGCTACATCCTGACCGTCTTCGACGGCGTGGCGCAGGCCGGCACGGTCTCGGGCTACCCGAGCCCGCCGCGCACCTACGGCGGCCTGGTGCGCTTCCGCTTCTAAGCGGGCGTTTCAACC
>ERZ1022756.75-NODE-75-length-36130-cov-24.826279_pt1 | contig 36130 bp, 30 predicted proteins | sample MGYA00520902_ERZ1022756 | MGnify/ENA primary metagenome ERZ1022756 (study PRJEB33162, sample SAMN09537601) | freshwater metagenome | isolation source: freshwater | place: Canada:Alberta | collected 2017-07 | study: EMG produced TPA metagenomics assembly of the...
CGAGGGTGTTGTGAACCAAAGCAATTGCAGAGACCCTTCGAATGGCTTGCTCAAGGGCGTCTTTTGCTTCTTCGCTGATTGTTCTGCGGGTTTGGATTCGCATCAGGCTGGCAACGGTTTGCAAGTTGTTTTTTACTCGATGATGAATTTCCCGGATAGTTGCGTCTTTGGTAAGAAGCTGCTGCTCTTGGCGTCGAAGTTCTGTAATTTCACGACACAAAACTATTGCTCCGGTTCTGGCACCAGATTTGATAAGCGGGATTGCGCGAATAGATAGTGTCACGTTGGCTGATTCTAAATCCGCTCGCCAAGGTGCTTTTCCTGTTAGCACCAGAGGAAGTGACTCATCAACGGTGGATTGTTTTCTAACTACCTTGGTAGCAACCTCAGCTAGTGATTTACCCTCCAATTCACCTTCAATGCCTAAACGGCTAAACCCGGAAATTCCATTGGGGCTTGCAAATGAAACCGTGCCGTCTATATCTAGTCGCAGTAACCCGTCATTGGCTCTAGGGGCACCTCTTCTGTTGCCGGTGGGGGAAGAATGATCGGGGAATGTGCCCTCGGAAATCATTTCTAGAAGATCATTGCCACAACTTAGGTAATTCAGCTGGATCTTGTTAGGGGTCCTACTCTCCGACAGATTGGTGTGCCGAGTAATTACCGCAATCGGTTCTGAGGATTGTCCCGAGGAATCTGATCTTCTAACCGGAATGGCACTGAATCTTGTTGGGATTCCCTCGATTGTGTCGGAGGGCTTGAGAGCAACAATTTGACCAGTTTCAAAAGCCTGCTTGGTTTGTGCCAGCCATTCTTTTCGAATCTCTGTACCGCTTATGTCCCGGTAAAAAACAGTTGCAGCACTGGATGGCCTAGCGTGTCCCACGGCGACAAAACTTCCCTCCTTGGAAGGAATCCAAAGCACTAAATCGGCAAACAGCAAGTCAGCAACTAGCTGCCACTCGGACTGCAGCAATGTCAGCCACTGGGTGTTGGCTTTATTGGAGACACCGTACTTATTTATCAGTTGGCTAAGTGTTGACACCTAACCGAGTTTAGCTATCCTGCCATCTAGCTGCCCAAGCCTTTTTAGAATCACGGTGTTGGAAAAAGCCTGCATCGCCTGTCGGAAACTACCTGGGCGTGGCAACAGCGATGCTGAGGTGCCATCCTTTGTGGCCTGGTCGATCTGACCGGGATCATCAGGCAAAAAGCCAGAAACCTCAATCGCGGATAAGCGCTGGAGGGTTTGCAGTATCTCGTGCCTAGCGTTTGGAATCACCGAATTTCGTAATCGGTTGATGACTAGTTTTGGCTCGTTAACGGAGCGAAGAATTGACTGCTCAGCATTTAGCAATCGAAAGATTCCCACGGGATCAGCCAAGGCGACCACGACCAGTTCGTTTGCGTGCCCTAGCACGCTAGTAAATAATGTGGTGGTGTTGTCTTTGCTAGAGCTGTCTGATTTTGGTTGCGGAATACTTGCCAAATCAATCACGGTGAAATCAAAGCTTGCCTTGGCGGTTTCAATGATTTGATCAATAGCTTCACGAGTTATTTCCACAGATTGCGAACTAACTGATCCAGCCAGCAAGGTAAGTCTCGGTTTTGATAATTCAACACTCAATCTTTCAAGCTGGCTTTTATCGAACCGGTTTTGACTTGCTATGCGAAGAGCTCCGGCGAAGCCAGCGGGTAGGTCAGCCAGGGAAAGGTAGTTTGCAACACTTGGACCATAAAGGTCGGCGTCAATAATCAACACTCGATACTTTGATGCTGCTAGTTCGGCGGCTAGATTAATGGCCACTGTGGTCTTGCCGGTTGAGCCGTAGGGGCTGGTTATGGCAATCACTTTTGGTTCTGTCACAGGCTCCGCCCTGGTACCCAAAGAAACTGAAGCAAGTAACGAGTTGAGCTTCAACTCGTCCTGCTGTGGGATGTAAGGGCTAGTGCATCGTTATTGGTGATAGCTGCAATCAGGTATTGCAGTGAATTCTTGGGAACGCGTAACTCGACTGATTTGTCGGTATCTGCAAAATTTCCCTGAAGGTCAATGATTTTCACAACCTCGATATCTGTCGCGAGCAAGAGAGGGTCTCCAAAAGTTTGAAAATCAAGGTGTGGGCTGGACCAGATTGACACCTTGGTGCCCACTTCAATTTGACTGCTTAGCTCTAGAGCTGGTGTGAGAACCAGATTGGACCAGTTCGCTAGCTCCGCTGTGGTGAGAGCTGAAACTGGCACCGCCTCGCCTGATGCCAGAGGCCGAGTGAGAATAAGCCCCTCAACTAGTGCTTCTGGTTGCAGATAGGAATCTGTAATTTCAAACATCGAGAGGGGAATCTGATCAAGATCAGATGCGCTCAAGACGGCACCTGAAGCTAGGTTCTGCTTGGTAACCAAGAATACTTCCGTGGTCTTGGACTGCTCGATTAGCACCCAAGCCCCAACTACTGATCCGACCACGAGCAAACTCGAAGCTGCCAGCATCAGGGGTCCACGTTGAGACCTAACTGATTTGATGTTCATCATCGCTACCTACCCTTTCTGCTTCTGATTTTGCAGAAAAACTCGCTTCGTGCAATTTGTTATCCACACCTAAGCTCAATAAGCGCCACACTTGCTAGCGGAACGAAATAGTTGGGGTTGGCTTCGAAAATCAAGAATCCCCTGCTTGCCCCCAAAAACCATTGAGTCTGACATGTCCTAGGTTGCCGGGTAATGATCCTGGCTAGGCAAGGAACTGGCACCTTTTGGATTTGTTCACTCAGGGTTTTGCCACTGAATTCGATTCGCTGCTGATTGGGCTCGCTGCTCACAAGAAACTCAAGTCTTGCTATTTCACTAAGCCTGATAAACCCAATGCTCTGGCCGTCTTCGAAAACGCCTTGCAGGTAGTCACTTCCAATGTAGACATTTGTGATTTCCCTAGTTTGAGATTCGACTAGATCTACCCGAACAGTAGTTGCCTCTAAAGGCAAGGTGAGCCTAGATGCTCGCAAGACGGGGAATTCTTGTAATTCGTTTGCAGAAACTCTCATTAGTTGATTGTTTCGGCCGACTTGCAAAGTAGCAAAAGTTATACACAGACTTTTGAAATTAATTGCTTGAAGGTGGATATCTAAATACGCTCAAACAATCTCTAGTTGGGGACTTTCGGAAAGGGGTCAAAATTAGAAAACCAGATTTAAACATTGATAGCTCAATCCACTCTCGCAGTTACGAAAACCAAAAGTATCTAGAATTTGGTCCTGAGCTACCCAAGACATTGCCTTTGGCAAGCCCAAAGCAGTTCATTGCCGCTATCGCTACTGCCGTGAATGAAGTCATTGCGGGGGTAAGGTCGGTTGACCAATTACATGGTGTTCTAAACGAACATGTCTTTGAGTCGCTCAAAAGGCGAGCAATTTCCAGAGCTCAAGCACGACACCAAAGTGGACGAGCCCCGAGGGTTCAGCCAACTGATGTGGTGCGAGTTAGATACCAAAGCCCAGCGGATGGGGTCATCGAGTCAGTAGTTGTTCTAAGCACCGGCAGGCGCGCAAAAGCTGTAACAATTCGCTTGGAAGGCGTTCATAACATTTGGAAGGCTACGAACATCGGCTTTATCTAACCTTTGAAGAAGGAGCTTCCCTTTTCTGGCTTGTTGCCGGACTTTCTAGCCTGAGCCTGCTGCTTTCTGGCCGCTTGCCTGTTCAGCGGTGCGTTTTTTACTACTGGCTCAGGGTCCTGAGTTGGAGCACCAGGTGCGCTGTAGCTTAGGTTTTGCTGTGGCTGTATTTGATCAACAGGAGATTGATTTAGCTTGACTTCAATGTTGAACAGGTAGGTAACTACTTCTTCGCGAATTGAACCCATCATCTGCTGGAACATCACGAAACCTTCGCGCTGATACTCAACTAGCGGATCACGCTGCGCCATAGCTCTTAGGCCAATACCTTCTTTGAGGTAATCCATTTCATAAAGATGATCGCGCCACTTGCGGTCAATAACCGAAAGCACCACTCTTCTTTCAAGCTCTCTCATGCCCGCTTCTCCAATGGCTTCGCCGCGCTTTTGGTAGGCAATTTTGGCATCGCTAACTATTTCTTTGGTAAGGAAGTTCTCTGTCAACCTAGATACCGATCCGGCTTCGGCTAGCACTTCGTCGATTTCCAAACTGATTGGATAAATCGCCTTCAAATCACTCCAGAGTGAATTTAGGCTCTTGATGACATCTTCCTTATTGGAAAGTGCTGCAGTAACTAGGTAGGAGATTGTCTCCTCGAGGAATTGATTCACCCGAGAGGCAATCTCGTCGCCTTCTAGAATCCTTAGTCGATCTCCATAGATTGCCTCACGCTGACGGTTTAGGACATCGTCATATTTCAAAACGTTCTTACGAATTTCAGCATTTCGGCCTTCAACCTGAGACTGCGCACTTGCAATCGCACGTGAAACAACCTTGGATTCAATTGCTGTGTCATCTGGCACTCCGGAGCGATTCATTAGGGCAGAAGCTGCACCGGAATTGAATAGCCTCATCAAGTCATCGGTTAGCGAAAGATAGAACCTGGATTCACCAACATCTCCCTGGCGACCTGATCGACCGCGAAGCTGGTTGTCAATTCGCCTGGATTCATGACGCTCGGTTCCCAAAACATAGAGGCCCCCAACAGAGAGCACTTTTTCAGCCTCAACTGCTACCTCTTGCTTGATTCGCTCAAACTCGCTAGCCCAGGCTGCTTGATACTCTTCGGGGTTTTCCTCGGAACTTAGGTTCTTTTTGGCAAGAGCTTCCACGGTTAAAAACTCAGCGTTTCCTCCAAGCATGATGTCGGTACCACGACCGGCCATGTTGGTTGCAACCGTTACCGATCCGAATCGACCGGCCATGGCAATGATTGCCGCTTCGCGGGCGTTATTCTTTGCGTTCAATACCTCATGGCGTATGCCTCGTTTGGCAAGCAAGACCGATAGATACTCGCTTTTTTCAACGCTTGTGGTTCCAACCAAAACCGGCTGACCCTTGCCGTGGCGCTCAACGATGTCTTCAACAACCATGTTGAACTTAACTTCTTCGTTCTTGTATATAAGGTCTGGTTGGTCTTTTCTTACCATCGGCTTGTTGGTTGGAATTGGAATAACACCGAGTTTGTATATCGACATGAACTCGGCAGCTTCGGTAGCAGCGGTTCCTGTCATTCCAGAAAGCTTGGTATATAGCCTGAAGAAGTTTTGCAAGGTAACAGTTGCTAGGGTCTGGTTTTCGGCCTTTACCTCAACTCCTTCTTTGGCTTCAATTGCTTGGTGGATTCCCTCGTTGTAACGGCGGCCACTAAGAATGCGTCCGGTGTGCTCATCAACGATCAGCACCTCACCTTTTAGAACAACGTAGTCCTTGTCTTTTTTGAACAGAGCTTTGGCTCTAATGGAGTTATTCAAAAATGAAATCAATGGGGTGTTGGTGGTTTCGTAGAGGTTATCGATACCGAGGTAGTCCTCAACTTTTGTAATTCCCGATTCTAAAATTCCAATAGTGCGCTTTTTCTCGTCTACTTCGTAATCAACTGCTGGCTGCAGCATCTGAGCGACTTTGGCAAACTCAGTGAACCAACGGTTTGCTTCTCCGGAGGCTGGTCCAGAAATAATTAGTGGGGTTCTTGCCTCGTCAATCAAGATCGAGTCAACCTCATCCACAACCGCGAAGAAGTGCCCTCTTTGGACCAAGTCGGATTTTTGCCAAGCCATGTTGTCGCGAAGGTAGTCAAAACCAAACTCGTTGTTGGTTCCATATGTAATGTCGGCTAGATACTGTTCACGGCGTTGGGCTGGGTCCTGGCCAGAGATGATGCATCCGGTGGTCATTCCAAGTGCTCTAAATACTCGGCTCATTAGATCGCTTTGGTAGCCAGCTAGGTAATCGTTTACGGTAACAACATGAACACCACGACCGGCAATGGCGTTTAGATACGCCGGCAGCGTGGCAACCAGGGTCTTACCTTCACCGGTTTTCATTTCCGCAATGTTGCCTAGGTGCAAAGCTGCACCACCCATGATCTGAACATCAAAGTGTCTTAGCCCAATGGTCCTTGTGGCGGCCTCTCGAACGGCGGCAAAGGCCTCCGGTAGGAGATCATCAAGAGTTTCGCCATTTGCAAAACGTTCCCGGAAAGAAGCTGTTTCGTTTCTGAGTTCTTCGTCAGTTAGGGCCTTAAAGTCGGTCTCAAGGGCATTGACTGCATCGGTTAGGGTCTTGAGCTTGGCCAGAGTCTTGCCCTCGCCGGCACGAAGAACCTTGTCAAAAATAGACGCCAAAATGCGCTCCAAATCGATTGGGAAGTAAGTTATCTACAATCTTAGACGGTCTGCCGATTTCTGACCCAGCCCCAAAAATTGCCCCAAGACACCGCCAATGCTGGGCAAAACTAGTGACTCAAGGTCAAAATGCCGGCAACTAGTGCCCCGCCAACCATCAGTACTCGAGATCCTTGAGTGGCGGTGGCTCCAGTAGTAACAACATCGTCCACCAGGTAGCACACCCTTCCTGCAACTGATTGATTCAGCTTCATACTCGAATCTAGGTTTGCCAATCTCTCAGGTCCGCTGAGTCCAACTTGGTCTTGAACCTTTCGGCTAAACACGAGCGAATTTAGTACCCGAAAGCCAACATGCTTTTTGGCAATTTCGTTTGCCAGCAGTAGTGCTGGTTGGAAACCTCTTCGGGCAAAGTTTTCTGAGCTACTTGGAGCGGGGACTAAGTGAACCGGTGACTCAAATTTTGGTAGTTGCGAAATTACATTTGAGAAAAGCGCCGCCAAAGTCTTGGCGAGTGCAAACTGTCCTTTTTCTTTGAAGGCGACAAGAATCTTAGAAATTAGTGGCCTGTACTTGGTAACAGCAAATCCGGGTATTCCTTGGATTTGAAACTCATGGAGCTCAACTAGTATTTCTGCAACACACTGATCACAAAGATCAGAACCTGGTTTGTCACAAGATGCACATCGAGATGGCAACACAAAATTTAGCAGCGGTGTAATTGGCACAAGACAAATTGTTTCAAGGTGCTAAAAATTTGTAGCAAGAAAAACTAAAGCTGTTGATAGTTACTTGACTACTGTCAACGCAGTGATTGAATCTCTGGTAGAGCTCCAGAATGATCCAAGATAGACAGAGAGCTCACCCGAGGCGGTGAGTAAAAATGGTCCTGAACCAGCTCCAGCAGAAACCAGTGCCTTGGCTTGGTTCAGTGCTGGAATGGACCTTGATGTTCCGCCGAGGGTTGCTAGCGTTAGCGTGACGGGGTCTGTGCCCTGATTTAGTATCGCGACCGTAATTGGGTTGTACCAACTAATCAAAGTAGGGCTTGCTAGTTCTGAGGCAATCACCAGTGGCTCAGCTAGAGCAACTGGAGCACCACTGGCATCTCTAATTACTCCTGCTATCAGCACTCTGGTCGTGCTGCCGGTTTTTACTAGAACTGCCGCCCTGGACCCCTCGGGCGAAAGCGCAAAACCGGTAACCAACTGCCTGCCGATCCAAGGTGCCGATACGGTCAAGAGCTCCCCGGTGGCTGACAATGCCTGTATTTCTGAAGCTTGGCTAACCATCCAGAGAAATTGCTGCTGGTCGTACTCGAGCCCAACCAGGCCAGTTTTTGAGCTCACTAGCTCGGCATTGGTTCCTGGGTTAGACAATCCGGTTCGATAGACCCCGCTATCGGTTGCGGCAGCTAGGGAACCAGCTTTACTGGAGGCAGCCAGTAGCGAAACAGATCTGTTTTCAAAAAATGCAAGTCCTGCAGATGTGGAGCTCAGGTTGGATCCAGTCAGTGACTCCAAGCCTTCAGGACCCAGGGCGAGAACAGATCTTGCCACAAGAGGCAACGACACAAGTTCCGAATTAGGAATGTCCTGGGTCGATCTTTCTATGGAAATAGAAACCTCATCGACGTTTGGTAGCTGGGAAAGAGTTGCAAAAAGTTGTGCCTTGATAAGTGGTCTGTCTTCGGTTCCAGCCGCTAAAGCTTCAGCACTCAAATCCACTTGCGCGACTCTTCTTGCAATGGCAACTGCGTCGATTGAAAGCTTGGTTCCGGAAGGAACCGCCGATGTCACAAATGGTGTCAACCAACTAGATGGTCCAGCCAACAATGCATTCACTAGCTTTGTTCCCGTGGCTGGTGTTGCAGGAAACCACCTGAGCTCTGGAACTAGATTGCGCTTTGACTGATCCAGAAAAAAGATTGAGTAACTTTTGAAAACCACGTCAAATACTGGTCTAATCACCACGGTCACATCCGGCGCAGAAATCAATCTGATTTGCCCATTTTGTAACGCGAATCCATATTCCAAGACTCTGGTAGTTCCCGGAGGAAGAGTTTCGTATCTTCCTGAGTCATCAATGCGCGCTAGCACTTCGATTTCAACTATTGCGGCCTCGTCCGAGATTATTTGCACTTTGGGGCTTGCACTTTGGATCAGAAGTTCCTGGTTTGGATTCCAAACAGACTTGATTGAGTCTTCGAGATACTCGCGGGCAATTGCGTAGTCATTTTGTGGTGCGGTTCCAGCAGCTAGAAATCCTGCAAGAATCTCTTCGGCAGTAGCCCCATCGGCAGGTAATGCTGGTGAGTAGTAAAAGGATTCGCTGTCGGTTGCAGGTGCCAAATCAGGGCCAATTCGAATTGGTCCTGACATCGGAAGGCTCGCACAGCCAGTAAGTGCTAGAACTAGGGCTAGCGCGAGTGATTTTCTCATTCGTCACTCTCACTACCTGCAGTGGTTGTTTTCTCAGGAAGGGGTAACGGAGCTGTTGCTACTGGCTCGCCTTGAACCTTGGGCAAAGTGAGCCTAAAACTTGCTCCCTGATTCGGTCTTGCCCAGACATCGAGTGACCCGCCGTGCAACAAGGTGTCCTCGAGAGAAATTGCCAAACCGAGGCCTGTTCCCCCACTGGTTCGCTTTCGAGCTGGGTCCGCTCGCCAGAACCGATCAAACACCCTCTCCAATTCGTTTTCGCTCATGCCAACACCCTGGTCGGTTACCCTAACCGCAACCGCATCGCTGGTTACTCCAACTGCTACGGTGATTGGCTTACCTTCACCGTGTTCGATTGCATTAGCAAGCAAGTTTCCAATCAACCGGTCAATTCTTCTGGAGTCAAACTCAGCAACAACTTCACCGTCTGGTAACTCGAGCTTGATCTCGCTGCCGCGCTTCCGTGCTAGCGGTTCGATAGAGGAAACCGCCGAGGTGACCACCTGAGATAAATCGTGAATCTCTAGCTCTGGTAAAACAGCTCCTGCGTCATACTTGGAAATTTCCAGCAAGTCCTGAAGTAATACTTCGAATCTTTCAATCTGCCCTTGCATGATTTCAGCGGACCTTCGAAGCTGGGGGTCGAGATCGTCTCTCGCTTCAAAAATCATGTCTCCGGCAAGTTTGATGGTCGTTAGCGGGGTGCGAAGCTCATGTGAGACGTCAGACACAAAACGCTGCTGCATTTTAGAAACAGTTGCCAACTTGGTAATTTTCTGCTCAAGAGAGTCCGCCATCTTGTTGAATGACCTTGCTAAAACGGCAACAACGTCTTCACCTTTTTCAAGCAATCTCACATCAAGCGCTCCATCGGCAATTTCCTCGGAAACCTCAGCCGCGACTTTCACAGGTCTCACAATCCAACCGGTTACCAAATATGCAACTCCACCGATTATCAAGATGATCGCTAGGCCACCGATAAACAGAGTCTGCTGAACAAAAGACAGAGTTTGCTGCTCGCTAGATAAGTCAAAAACAAGATAGAGCTCGTGATCGCCAGCAAGTGGAATATCTAACGGAGAGCCAACTACTATCCCAGGGTTTGAAGTGACAATGCCGTTTTCGGTTTGCGATAACTGAATCGATTGGTACAGCACTCTTCCAGAACTTGCTCGCACCTCAGATCGAAACGCGGGTGAAATCAATGCGGTGTCTAGACCAGACGAAATTGGGCTTTGAAGGATTTGAGCTCCAGTTTGTCCGGGAGAGCGAAGTAGAGCTACCCGCCTACTGTCAGCGACCCCGGTGGCCTCCAGCCTTGGAACTACTGAGTTCATAAGGGTTTGGAGCGCGACTTCATCAGAAACGCTGGATGCGGCAAAGATGTTCTGGGCATCTAAAACAGCCACTTCAGATTCAGCCAAAACCTGCTTGAGCCTGGCATCAAATAAACCGTTTCCTATTGAAAAAGAAAGGAATCCGCCGAGTACTACAAGTAGTACTGAGCTAAGCGCAACGGTTGTGGCAACCGCCCTGGCCTGAACCGAACGTCTAAGTAACCTAAGCATCGAGCCTATCCAGCCCTATATCCAATACCTCGAACGGTTTTGATGATCTTGGGGTTATCCGGATCTTCTTCAATTTTGGAACGAAGTCGTTGAACATGAACGTTCACCAGACGAGTGTCTGCCTTGTATTGGTAACCCCAAACTTTTTCTAGCAGCACCTCTCTGGTGAAAACCTGTTTTGGTTTCTGAGCCAAGGTGAGCAGGAGGTTGAATTCAAGCGGGGTTAGAGAGATTTGCTCACCATCTCTTAGAACTTGATGACCTTCTAGATCTAACGTCAAAGGACCTAAGTTAACAATCGCCTCGGATGATGTGAGGGGCCTTAGCCTTGCCTTTATTCTTGCAGTTAGCTCACTAGGTTCGAATGGCTTGACGATGTAATCATCGGCACCAGCTTCCAAGCCAAGTACGACATCGTTGGTGTCCGACTTTGCTGTAAGCATGATGATTGGTGTTCCAGACAGGTTTCTGATCTCCTGGCAAACAGTTATCCCGTTTTTACCGGGCAGCATGACGTCTAACAAAACTAGGTCAGGTTGTTCGCTTTCGAATATCGAAAGAGCTTGATTACCGTCAGGGCAATACTTAGGGTCAAAACCGGAAGCCGATAGAACTATTCCGACCATTTCCCTAAGGGCATTGTCATCATCGATGACAAGTATCTTAGGGTTCATGTCAGGTCCTAGTAGCGGTAGTGGTCCACCTTATATGGTCCATTGGCTGGTACACCAATATACCGCGCCTGATCCACAGTGAGTTCGGTGAGCTTTACTCCCAGAGCATCAAGGTGCATTCTCGCAACCTTCTCGTCTAGGTGCTTTGGCAAAATGTGAACTCCCAGTGGGTAAGCCGACAAGTTGGTGAATAGCTCAATCTGTGCCAGAACCTGGTTCGAGAATGAAGTGCTCATAACAAAGCTTGGGTGGCCAGTAGCGTTTCCAAGGTTCATTAGTCGACCCTCGCTGAGAATCAGTACGCTCTTGCCGTTTGGAAGTAGCCACTCGTGCACCTGAGGCTTGATTTCGATCTTGGAAACACCAGAAATCTTTCCGATGCCGGCCATGTCGATTTCGTCGTCGAAGTGACCTATGTTGGCAATAACGGCCAGATGCTTCATCTTCATGATGTGATCTGGTGTGATAACTGCGGTGTTTCCGGTTGCAGTTACGAAAATGTCAACTTCTTCAATAACTGACTCCAAAGTTGTTACTTGGTAACCATCCATGACGGCCTGCAGCGCACAGATCGGATCAATTTCACTTACGATTACTCTCGCGCCCTGGCCAACCAACGCTTCGGCTGCACCCTTACCTACGTCACCGTAGCCACCAACCCAAACTGTTTTTCCACCGATTAGAACATCGGTAGCACGGTTTAGACCATCTGGTAGGGAGTGTCTGATTCCATACTTGTTGTCAAACTTTGTCTTGGTAACAGAGTCATTAACGTTGATTGCCGGAAACAGTAGCTCTCCACGTTTGAAGAACTCGTAAAGTCTGTGAACACCGGTAGTAGTTTCTTCGCTGACACCGATGACTTCTTCGGCGATTACGGTGAAACGGTTAGGTGATTCCTTCAGTGAGTCGCGAAGAAGTTCAAGAATCACACCGTATTCTTCGCTGTCGTCTGCACCGGTAGGTGGCACTGAGCCAGCTAGTTCAAACTCGCGTCCTTTGTGAACTAGCAAGGTAGCGTCTCCGCCGTCATCCAAGATCATGTTCGGGCCGGTGTATGAAGCGCCTTCTGCTTCTGCCTCGTGAGACCAGTCAAAAATTCTTGAGGTGCACCACCAGTATTCTTCTAGCGACTCACCCTTCCAAGCAAAAACTGGAATGCCAGCAACGTTTTCCGGGGTTCCGCTACCAACAACAACTGCTGCAGCTGCTTCGTCCTGGGTTGAGAAAATGTTGCAGCTTGCCCAGCGAACTTTCGCGCCTAGAGCAGCAAGGGTTTCAATCAAAACCGCGGTCTGCACTGTCATGTGCAAAGATCCAGCAATGCGAGCGCCCTTCAGTGGCTGCGCGTGTGCAAATTCCTCGCGCAAAGCCATAAGCCCTGGCATTTCGTTCTCGGCCAGACGGATCTGGTGCCTACCTGCCTCGGCAAGGCCAAGGTCAGCTACTTTAAATTCGATTGCGGTTTTTGATTTCAGCATCCCCCAAGTCTAGCTGGCGAAGCTAGCTTTGGATAATAGCCAAAACCCGCGTGGTTATTGAGCTACAGAGCTCTTTGGACTCAGATTCCACGTTTAGGCGCAGTAGTGGCTCGGTATTTGAGCTTCTTACGTTAAACCACCACCACGGACTCTCCCCGGAAGCAGAGCTAACCGTGATTCCGTCCAAATCATCAAACTCAGATCCAGCAAATTCCTGTCTGATTTGGTCAATCTTTGCTCCAGCATCGGAAACCGTGGAATTGATTTCCCCGCTGGAAAAGTAAGGATCAAATTTAGCTGCAAACTCTGAAAGAGGCAGTTCCTGCGACCCAAATTCATGCATCACGTGCATGGCTGCGAGCATGCCATTATCTGCTCCAAAGAACTCTTTGAAGTAGTAGTGAGCGGAATGTTCTCCGCCAAAGATTGCGCCAGTTCTTGCCATTTCATCTTTGATAAGCGAGTGCCCAACTCGCGTCCTGACTGGTGTTGCGCCAGCGCTTTGAATAAACTCCGAAACCGCTCTTGAGGTTAAGAGATTGTGAAGAATGTGAATATCTTTTTCACCCTTGGACTTGGCTCTAGCGATTTCACTTACCGCAACAATGGCAGCAACCGCTGACGGTGATACCGGGTTTCCTTTTTCATCAATCACAAAACACCTGTCAGCATCACCATCAAAGGCCAGTCCGATGTCCGCTTTGTGTTCCAGGACTGCGTTTTGAAGGTCTACGAGGTTTTTTGGGTCCAAAGGATTTGCTTCGTGATTTGGAAAAGTGCCATCTAGTTCAAAATACATTGGAATTATTTCGATAGGTAACTTTGTCAAGCCTGCCTTGGTTCCAAGTACCGCGGGAGCCGTGAGGCCACCCATTCCATTGGCAGCATCAATAACTACCTTGAGTGGCTTTATCTTTTCCAGCGAAACCAAGTCACGCAAATTACTTGCGTAGTCAACCAAGATCTCATGCTCGCTAGAAAAACCTGGCTCTGCTACTTCTTGGATACCCGAAGCCAAGTATTTTTTTGCACCTTCAAGAATTTCACTTAGACCGGTCTCCATGGAAATGCCTCGGGCTCCAGCCCTGGATAGTTTGATTCCGTTGTAGCTAGCCGGGTTATGACTGGCGGTAAACATTGCAGCCGCTGCATCCAAGTGACCCGAAGCAAAGTAACACTCATCGGTAGAGCACAGACCAAGGTTTATGACATCTGCTCCACGGGCAGTAGCGCCGTCAATAAAAGCCTCGACAAACCCTGTGGACGAATCACGCATGTCGTGTCCGACCACAACCGACTTACCCTTTAGCTCTAATTCGTCCACGAAAGCCGCTGCTATGGCTGCAACATTTTGGGAATTCATTTCGGTGCCAACAAGGCCGCGAATGTCGTATTTTTTGAAAATAGTATCGAGTGCGTTCACTGACCCAATAATACAATGAGCTCATGGCTAATCCCCCGAAACCACGTAACACTCATCGCGATAGGCATGAGCGTGGAATGAGGCGACCAATTCTTAGCAAGCTGTTCAAATTCGGACAAACCAGATCTCACGGTTTCGAGCAATACGTGAATACAGCCATGGAGTACCTAAAAGGAATCTGGTCCGAGGACCTTGCGGAGCTCACCTGGAAGGTGATCGATAACCCAACAATTTCTCAAAGCACGGCTGAGATACCAAGGTGGCGGGTCGATGAGGAATTAAATCTGATCATAATTTACAGAATTCCCACCGAGAGATTTGGATCTCATTCCAGAAAATCTGCACTAGATGAGAGATTAAAAGTTGAAGAGCAAGTCTTTGAGGCAGTGGCCGAGTATCTAGACGTTGACCCTTGGGATCTAGTTCCTGATTACTACAACCGCTAGCGGAATCGAACCGGAACCGAACCGCCAATACTGGACTGGTTGTTTACCCCAAAAGAGGTAATCTGGAAATCTTTTTGACTCACAACGCTCGCATAGACTCCAACTTCGGATTCAATGGCAACCGCTCCGGTTATCTCTAACGCGGCTGTCCCTGAGGCAGGAACCAAAACCCTAGAAGTGAAACCGGTTCTTAGGTTTTTGACACTCGCCGATACAGTTTCACCGGAAGGGTTACCAAGAACCAATAGTGAATCAAGTTCGCCAGATACTGTAACCGCACGCGGTGAAGTTACAACTTCACCAGCTCCTAGCCACGCAAAGTCAATGCGCGGTTCGCCATTGTCATTTCCAATTGCCACGCGCGCTGAAGCATAAATTGGTTGATCTGAAGTTATGAAAACCGTGTAGTCGCCATCAAACAACTCAGTGATTGGAAAGTCCTTCACTGTTCCGGCTTCAATGGTCTCGGTCAGTACAGATCCAAAGACATCCTCACTCGAGGAGTTGATCTGAACAGCAATAGTTGCTCCGGTTGGGGCAAACACCCGCAGTGCGTGACCGGCATCTGCAATGCCCTCTGTTTGTGAAACTTGGTTGATGGTCTCTGTTCCCCTAATTGAAAGCCCTGGAATAACAACTTCAGTTGCGGCAGCTATTGCCGGTGAAACGTAGTCAACGCCAAGACTTTCAAGACCGCTAACCGATCGATGTTGAATCCAGCCAGCAAGCTTGGCACCTTGCGACTGAACCTGGACAGCCAAAGAGTTGGCCGAAGGTGCCAAGCTCGCAAGGGAGATCACGGTGGTTGATTGGGCAAGCACGGAAACACCTGTTGTTCCAGCAACCTCAATTTTTCCAAGCTCGGTATAGATGTTGATATCCACTGTCTCGTCAATAGGAGAAGGGTTGCTAAGTATCAACAAGGACTCGCGACCATCCGCAGTTGAACCACCCACCAGCCAAAAATCAGTGCTTGGTTCTTGACAGCTGGCGCCAGCTAAACCGCTCATCGAATCTATTTGGGCAAGCTGACTGGTGCTTCCGGTAAGCACTATCGAGCCTTGGGGTGAGTCGAAGTTGGTGTCAATATTTTTCAGCTCAGTATCGCTAGCGATGCTTTCTGAGAAAAAGACCCTGCCATCGGCAAGTGGCCAAAGCTCAAGACTGTCCCTAGAAACCGAATCGACCTGAACCGAACCAATTCCCTCCGCAGTGAAATCCAGTGAGGCTTCGCCAGTTCTTTCAAAAGAACCTAAGTTATCGCCAGTGAGCCCACCTGTTAGAAACAGTGGGCCAGAACAAACCATTGATTGGTCTATTGGTTTTACATCGTAACTGCCGCTGGCGTCACTCAGATCAATCTTGAAAGAAACTGCTGGAGCAAATGCAAGTCCAAGTAGCAGCAGTACTGCAGTTACGGCAAAAGAAACAAATCTAAAAACCATTAGTTGTTCTCCTCCCCGTCAACAAAAATCTCACTGTCTTTGTCATTGGATTTTTTAGTGCTGCGACTAGGAATTGCGAGCAGTAGGAAAAAGCCGAGTACTGCAAGTTGGCCAAGCTTTAAAAAGCCAAGGTCAACGCCTGGTTGGGTTTGCTGTGGGGTGATGCCAGAAACTTTCCAGAGCATTCCAAAGTCAGTTACGCCAATTGATTCAAGCTCGGTTGTCGAATCCAGCGCCAACTGCAGCTCGCGATTTTCTGGGGACAGCAGGACGTAACCTATTCCAAATTTTTCAAGAGAGCTAAATATTTCTGCACCATTTGCCGAGGCTAGGTTGGCAACTAAAATACCTAGTTCCTGGTAATCGGGACTCGAGAACCTCTCACTGCTACCGGATACTTTGTAACCGGTAGAAATTTCTTCAAGATGGACCCCGTCACCGCTGAAGACTTGCGCCACCAAACCTGTCTCAGGCTGAGATTCAAGATGTAGCGTTCTCCAGAAGACCCCTCCCGAAACATCTGCCTGGATGATTGAGGGAACTACTCGGTCATCTGAATAGCTAATCGCTGGAGGGTTTATGGCCAACGCTATTGCAGCTGGCAATACTCCCAGGCTCGCTATGGATCCAATCGAAACAACTCGAAGCAGCTTGGAAGAGTTCGCGAGGTGAGCAACCAGTAAGACTAGGGCGAGACCGAAAAGCCCCATCAGGGCGCTGACATCAACTTTGGTTACCGCCTGATTGCCAAGATCAAATTCGACTCCAACCAACACCCAGGAAAGACCCAGGGCAACTAGGGCTACAGCCCAGAAAGATATGCTCACTCCTGGGTTGGGAGCCAATAGCGCCAACAGCGCCAAGCCAAGCACCGGGATTGTAATAAATAGTCCAAGTTCTAAAGAATCAAGACCGAAGCCAAAAAGAGCCAGAGTCCAGTTTTGGGTAAGAGATCCGGTCACGGTAACTCCTGGATCAAGCAAGAGCGTGAGCCAGTTTGCGCCACTGATTCTTTCCAGAACTACCGGTGAAAACCAGACCAGTGTCAAAACCGAAGTCATGAACAGGGCACCCAGTCTTGAAGGTCTTGAAATACCTAGTACCAACAACCCCGCAAGCAACGCAACTCCGAGCACCGGAGAGCTAGCAGAAATTATGGCGAGCAGGATTGCCGCTATTCCGGTATGGCTGCGACTGAATTGACTTGGGTCGGAATTACCAACTTGGGCAATTCGAGCAATTGAGTAAAGCAGCCACGGTAAAAATGAAATGGCTACCACTTGGGCAAATCTAGTTTCTTGTAGTGAGTTAGTAAGGGCTGGCCAAAGAGCGAAGCTGGCTGCAGCCAGCATTCGCACGACAGTCTTGGAAGTTACTAATCCGGCAAGTTTGAAAACACCCAGAAAAGCAATTGGCGTTGCAAAAAACAGCAACAGCACAATTGCCAGATTGGGTTGGAAGAAAACCGGAGCACTCAAAACCGCAAGTGCCCAAACCCACGGATCGCTCGCTCCCGAAAAGCCAAGCCCAATGTTGTGAGAATTTGATCCTGCTTGGGAGAAAACATCTAGCCAGTTTGAAGAAAGCGGAATCACTCCAGCTCCAGTTGCAGCGACGTTAGTTGGCAACCAGGAAAGATTTATAAGCACCAACACTAGCGACCACCAAATTGCGCCAGAGGATATGATTCCAGCACTAGCTGTCAGAGGAAGCAGTTCACCATCGCCTCGAGCGTGAGCCGAGAGCAATTCAGAAGATACCTCTTGATCGCGAGCGCGCTGTCTTTCTTGCTTTACTTCTTGTTTAGTTGCTCTCAAGGCCGAAAGATTAGAGATCTTTCCAGTCGTAGTTCTTCGAATCTTTGCTCTCGAAGAAGCTATTGAAACAATCCCGAAAAATGCGCCGATAGCACTTGCTAGCTCTGCTGAAACATCTTGGGATTTTTGTCTGAACATCAAAATCACAGAATTAACTACCGCTATCGGGAATAACAAGAGCCAGCCAAATAGGAATGCTACGGGGTTGGCAAAACTAAGTGCCAGATGAAGCTCTGCCCTTCGAACAGCTGTGGCTGGAGAACCTTTCAACCAGGATCTTGGCCTGCCTGCCTGCATAGAGATCATTTGGTGCGAGACCCTAGCGGCTGGGGCTACCGAAACCCTAGATCCTTGCAATCTGGCACGAATGGAAAAATCCACATCGGCAGCAAGTGCTGGGGCGCTGGCGTCAAAGCCTTCCAGGCTGCGGTAAACCGCTAGGTTCACCAGGGCCCCGGCAGTTCCAACGGCTAGAACATCTTCGGCCTTGTCGTGTTGGCCTTGGTCGAACGCCCCTCTAACGCGGCTAAACAATCTGCCGGATCTAGTAAGGGTTAGACCAAGCTGCCGAATGATCTTTGGATTATCCCAATCCACTTGCTTGGGTCCAACCACAGCAAGCGAGGGGCTTAGCTCAACCTCGTGCAGAAGCTTCTCAAGTGCATCCGCGTCGGGTGCGCTGTCATCATGCAAAATCCACAAGTAACCATCTTGTGGCATCTTCTGAACGGCAGCATCAATTGCGTGAGCAAAATTTGTTTTTGGTGGAAGCTTGATTAGCTCGAAACCCAAAGAGCTGATGGTTGAGTTTTTTGACGTGTCAACTATTTGCACTGAAGTTGGTGCGATGGTTTGTTTGGAAAGTTGATCTAATACTCTTTGGAGATATTCTGGTTGATCGTGAGATAAAACTACTGCGTGAACATTTGTTGTCATCGGTGTGCTCTTAACAACACGGGCACACTACGCACGCTTTTTGAGTTTGCGTCTTTCTCTTTCAGAAAGGCCGCCCCAGATTCCAAAGCGCTCATCATTGGCAAGTGCGTACTCGAGGCACTGAGCCTTCACGTCACAGCCGGTGCAAATTCTCTTTGCATCTCTGGTGGATCCTCCCTTTTCTGGGAAGAATGCTTCTGGGTCAGTCTGAGCACAAAGTGCATCAGCTTGCCAGGAAAGAGGGTCTTGTTCAAAATCTGTGTAGGCACCTGATACGCCTAGAAGGATTGGGTCGATAAACCAGTTATCTGGAACCTGTCCACGATTTTCCATTTAGTGCAATTCCATTCGTTTCGTTGCCGTTGCCCCATGAACTCCAGCAAATAGTTTCATCCGTGTAATTACACACCTGTTCTTACCCTATTGTCAAATCATTTTCCACAGCTTTATTGACTAGTTGAGGGTTTGGGGGGCCGGCGTTGCTAGCTCTTGTACGTCAGATTGACCTTTGAAGCCGGGTCTACAAGGATCTTGTGGCTAGAACTGTTCTGGAACCTGGTAGCCCCAGCAAGGGATGCTCGCGGGTTAACCGCCCTAGAATCAAGGAATTTAGGGTGAATAGAAGCTCAATTTGGATATAGAAAACGTCTAGGAAGTCCCTGATGTCCCGGAGGGCGTTGGCTAATCCTTGAGCTAATTCCCCAAAACCACAAAAACTGTTCCAGAGCCACTCAGGCTAATCTTTTTTGCTCCAGCAACGTAAACAACCTGCTGTTTGGAGAGCACCTCGCGCTCATCAAGGCTGGTGCTAATCGCCACCTCTCCCGCTGTGCAGACCACAATGGCCGCCGCGGGTAAATCAATGTCAGCCAGCAAGTTCTTGCCCGAAACTTCCGCCTGGTAAACCCTAAAATCATCAACTGCTACTGGGAACTCAGTTAGACCTTCGGCAAGCTTTTTTAGGGTTATTTTTGGGTTTTCTAGTTCCCGAAAATCAGCTATCTTCACTAGCTCAGCTAGGTCGATGTGTTTTGGCGTAAGCCCACACCGAAGCACGTTGTCAGAAGCTGCCATAACCTCAAGCCCAAGGCCGGATAAATATGCGTGGATGTTGCCCGCGGGTAAGAAGATTGCTTCTCCAGGAGAAAGTTCTACCTCGTTTAGCATCAAAGCAACCAAGGCACCAGTGTCGCCAGGATACTGCTCCAACAACTTCGCAACTAAATCACGTCCTCGCTGAGCAAGTAAATCAGGCACAGTAACAGGAACAGTTTGCAAAAATCTTGTCGCCAGTGCGGTATTCCCAATTAGTGACTTAAAGATCTGCTCCAGCGGCTCCCCCGAGGCAAGATCCTGTGCGAGAACCTCAAATTCTGATTCACTCTTGCCAAAACAGGTGAATACCTGCGTAAGTTCTGCTCTTGGCCTGAAACCGCAGAGTGCATGAAATTGCGTAAGAGCAATTAGCGCTTCTGGTTTATGGGAGGAATCTTTATAGACTCTGGCTGGGTCGTCAAGCGAGATTCCTAGCTTGTGCTCTTTCTCAAAGCCGCGCTGGGCTTGGATCTGGTTGGGATGAACCTGAATCGAAAGTGATTGACTGGCAGCTAGCAATTTGACTAAAAACCCAAGTCGCTTGTCTATCAGTTTTGATAGTGGAACATCGCCAGGATCAGAAACGCTTTCACCAAGAGGGTGCGTTCCGAACCAAATCTCGGCGATCTTGTCATTTGATTCTGAGGTGCCAAAGAAATTTGGGATTAGCTCTTTAGAGCCCCAGTCGTAGTTTTTGGTTTGTCCCTGGATTCGAATAAGCAATTGTCTAATTCCTCATCTTTTGTTGCAGACCTCAAGTAATCAATAACGGCGCGCTAACAACTACTTTAGAGCTGCCAGTTCATGAAAGCTCAGGAGCTAAGAATGGCTTTGTTAGGGAAGCTTGGACCAAGTAATCGAGCCGACTATTCCGTCAACTCTTAGGCCATTGGCCGCTTGAAAAGCGCGCACTGCCCTCTCAGTTACTGGGCCAAATTGACCGTCGACTCGTAATCCAAGAGCGGACTGCAAGTACCGAACCGCTTCACCGGTCGAGCCTCTTCTCAATGCAACCGAGAAAGCTGGGCGAGAAGAAGTTGGAGCAGGAGCCGCAGCCACAGGGGATGGTGTGGCAGCTGGAGCCGTGCCGGAAATCGTAAGTACACGACCAACTCGAATCAAGTTCGGGTTTGTTATTCCGTTCAAAGCCATGATGTTTGCCGCTGTGGTCCCAAATCGTGAAGCAATCCTAATCAAAGTGTCACCTGGCGCCACTGTGTAACTAGATGTGGTTACTGCGGCCGCTTCAGGAGTTGTAGTTGGAGTTGCTGTCGGAGTAGGAGTTGGAGTCGGGGTTGGAGTAGAAGACGGAGTCGGGGTTGGAGTTGGAGTCGGGGTTGTAGTTGGGGTTGGAGTTGGAGTTGGAGTTGGCGCAGGTGCCGCTGCTGACAACACAAAAACTTGTCCAGGACGAATCAGCCTAGGGTTGGCGATGGAGTTCAGCGCAACAATATTGCTGACTGTTGTTCCAAAGCGAGATGCAATCCGAGACAATGTGTCGCCACTAACAACTGTGTAGGTTGTGGCCGCTGCCGGTGCAGCTGGGGCGGGTGCCGGAGCTGGTTGAGCCGATGGGGTGCTGCCAGCCTGGCGCAAGGAACCTGATTCGACGACAAAACTTCCTGCTAGAGAAGCCATGGTTTGTCCTGGAGCAAGTGCACTGACTTGGTGCGAGGTTAGGGTCACAGCATTTGCACAATTTAGACCCCAGGCAGCAACCTCAGTGCAGTTCGCAAAAGCAAGCCGTTGGCCATTGTGAATAAAGAAGTAGCTTGAATTTGCCGCATTTAGAGCTAGCCCGTTGATGTCACCTGCTGTTCGGTAACTGGCCAAAAGATCAGTTGAGATTGTTCCAACTGGACCCAGTGGAGCAAGTGAGCTAACTTGAGCTGCTGTTGGGACGCGGTACTTGATCTCATCAACAATCAAGAAGGTATCTCCTGAGGCAGCCTTAACAAGGAAGCCTCCGCCAATTGTTGATCCAAACCAATTCGTGTAATCACGCCAGAAGTTTCGGTTTCCGTAAGCGCTGCAAGCATCCCCGGTGCTGTAAAGGTTATTTAGCGCAGCTTGGTTAGGGACATAGGGTGTGTAGTAATACAAAGCCGCTGTTGCCTTGTTCTGCAAAACAAATGACTGAGAGCCACAGGCAGTGTTATTCGCCTGGTATTGACGAGAAATGGTCGCTCCAACTCTTAGCCAGGTAAATGATCCGGCAGGGTTGCTGTACCAGTTAAGCTGACCAGCTCCTTTATATAGCTGCCAGAAGAATCCAGCCGAAGCCGCGCTACACCCTGCTGGTGAGTCTGGGCAGTTCATACCCAACGCAAATTCATAGGCCCTAGGGCTTGGGTCAGTTGATGTAACTAATCCCTGCTCTTTTTGAAGCTTTACTAGTAGAACGCGAGGGTTGATGTTACAAGCTCTTGCAACGTCATAAATCAGTTCTGCTGCAGAAATATTTGACTTTGCTGGAAGTGAAGCACATCTTCCAGCGGTCCCCGTAACTGCAGGAGTGCTTAGTCGGTAATCCTTTAAGCAACCGGGTCTGGATGAGCCAGCTCGACAGGCGGAAACTTTACCGTCAAGAAATCTTTGAATCTCAACAATCGACATAGTTGAGCTGTTATAGAAAACACTGTCGCTGATGATTAACCCAGGATTGAAAGAGGATCCCTGAAGCGCTTCAGCTTTTTGGGCGTCAACGGCGACAATTCCCACAATGGACATGCTGGCAACAAGGGCCATGGACCAATATTTTCCGAGAGTCTTTAGCATTATGGAATGTTCACCTCAAACTTGTCTGATTCGCCTATATAGGAGTTGGATTCATAGGCAACTGCAACAGTGGATGTGCCCTTAGTCAGACTACTAAATTCGACCTTAATTGGGAAGCACTGGGTTGTCCCCACGTTACTTTCAGCCTTGAAAGCTGCAATTACCTTTGAGGTGCTTCCCGAGTAGGCAACAAGCTTGCACTGGCCGCCATCTTCGGCAAAATTTGTTACTTCCGCGATTACTTCAAGAAAACCCTGAGATGTGTCGCTATACAAGACTTGGATTTTGGCTGCAGCCTTGGTAGTGGCCACAGAAGGTGACGGAGAAGGGGTAGCTTCTGGTTCCGCAGATTCGCTAGGACTTGGGAAAGCGGACGGAGTAAGGCTGTTTTGAGCTACAGGATCCTGAGTTTGGTCATTATTTGGGTAAAACAGAGTACAACCAGCTAGGGCCACTAGAGCAGCCACTGAAAATCCAGCTAATAAGATCCGCTTCATACTCAACTCCTTGATGCACTACCAAGTTTAGTTTTGAACTAGCCAAAACACTAGGAAAAACGGCAACGGTAAAGCCGCAGAGAGAGTGACTTTCTGAAATGAAATATCCCATGATTTCGCCTGGATGCCCGTCACTACGGGAGTTTTTAACAATCAGGGAAATGTTTTTCGAGAACTATCAGGGTTTTGCCAGCATAAAAATCAGGCTAAAACGGAGAATCTAAGTGTGAATCTGGAATTAATTTCTAGATGTTGTTTTGAATTTGATTTTGAAGTTGCTCATTTTTTTCAGCAACCAGATGAGTAAGTGAAATTCCATAGTCGACTAACCGCTTTTGCAACTCTTCATTAGCCGTTGCCAAAATTCGAGTAGCTAAAATACCTGCGTTTTTTGCTCCACCGATGGAAACTGTGGCAACTGGAATTCCTGCTGGCATCTGAACAATTGACAGCAAGGAATCCATACCATCTAGTTTTCCAAGCGCCACTGGAACGCCGATGACTGGAAGTGTTGTCACAGAGGCAAGCATGCCTGGAAGGTGAGCTGCGCCACCGGCGCCTGCAATGATTACCTTCAGTCCCCGAGACGCTGCCTGCTTGCCCCATTCAATCATTCGCTCCGGAGTGCGATGGGCTGATAGAACTTCAACTTCGTATTCGACTCCAAATTCCTTTAGGGCTTGAGCGGCGTCGGACATTACTGACCAGTCGGAATCTGATCCCATAACGACGGCTACTAGTGGATTAGAAATAGTTCAGCCCTTCAAATTTGTAAGTAGCTCTAATTTTACTCAGGTTTAGCAATATTGATACCCAGTAGTTGATCCCGGCAAGAGACTGCCGATGCAAGACAGCTCGCGGCCAAGTCACCTAGGGCAGTAACGTGGCCAAGTTTTCTTCCCACTCTTGGTGACTTCCCGTAAGAGTGAATTTTGACTCCTGGAAACTTGGTCATAATTTGAGGATAGTTTTCCAGGTAATCAGTTTTGTCTGAGTTACCAATAATATTTGCCATCACCGCAAAAGGCCTTACCGCTTCGGTACTTCCAAGTGGAAGATCAAGAACGGCTCGCAGGTGTTGCTCAAATTGAGAAGTGACTGATCCTTCGATGCTGAAGTGTCCTGAATTATGAGGTCGCATTGCTAACTCGTTTACTAAAAGCTCACCCGCATCGGTTTGGAACATTTCCACAGCTAACATTCCGGTGACATCGAGTGATTCCGAAATCAACTTTGCGATTTCAACTGACTTGGACACCAAGGTCGCAGATAATTCAGGTGCAGGTGAAATAACTTCCGAGCAAACACCCTGGCGCTGCCTAGTTTCAACAACCGGCCAACTTGCAAATTCACCACTACGGCTTCGGGCACTAAGTTGGGAAAGCTCCCTTGTGAAACTAACTTTCTGTTCGGCCAACAATTGACCACCTCGCGAAGCGAGGGTCTGGCTCTCGAGCCAGTCGGATACCTCGCCAGAGGATTTCACTACCCGCACTCCTTTGCCGTCATAGCCGCCAATTGGAGTTTTTACAATCACCTCTGGTCCGTGATCTTTTATGAACGAATCTAACTCAGCAGCCGACGAGACAGCTTTCCAGATTGGATTCGGGGCACCGATTTTTTCTAGCGCTTGGCGCATAACTAATTTGTTTTGGGCATGGGCCAGAGCCTTCGAAGATGGCTGCACGCTGATTCCGGATTGTTCTAATTTCGCAAGAATAGTCAAGGGAACGTGTTCGTGGTCAAAAGTGACAACATCAACTCCCTGAGCAAATTCGATCACAGTTGCCTCGTCGGTGTAATCACCAATTTGTGTTGTTGCAAGTTTTGCGGAGGAGTCAGCTTGTTCGGATAACACTTTTATTTCTAATCCGAGATTCGTTGCCGGAATAATCATCATGCGGGCAAGTTGGCCTCCACCAATTACACCAACTCGGTATCGCTTCAAGAAATATTCCTTTTTGGCTAAAGTGACTTGCTGGCTTGAGCTTGTAGTTCGGCAGCCAGCAGCTTTGTTCTAGCGTATCCGCTGATTAGCACCTCAGTTCCGTCTACCAACAAAATTGAAATCACCTTTCCGCCCAGGCCCTTAGCTCTTTGAATCTCAATGGAAGACAAATTAGGAAATGGAACAACTTTCTTACTCAAGCCAAGAAATCCTGAACGGTATATCAGTTTCTGATCAGTAATCAGCAACGAACTTGCTAACCAATTCAATAGCGGTAACAGCCAAAACAAAATCACTGCCCCAAGCACAACCCAAACAAGAATCAAATAGAGATCTGCGGCCAGTCTGTCAATAAAAAAGGCTAAGGAAAACGAGCTGGCAGCCAAAATCAAAGTTGGTAAAAACATCTTGCTGACTTTCTGGCGCAAGCGAATTATTTTGGTTTCAGGAAAGACACTCACAGGTCAATCATCCTGCTCGTACGCTCTAAGGTGAAGGATATCGCCAGCGGAAACTACCAGTGTCTGTGTTTGCGTCTTCACTACCAAACGACCGGTGTCATCAATGTCCACTGCCCTGCCCATAACTGATTCTTGGTCTTTGAACATAACCTCAACCAGCTGGCCAATAGTTGCTGAGGAATCAAGTAACTGTTGACGCAGACCGCAGACCTGAGCGTCACCGCCAGCTGCTACCAACTCGGAGTAAAGAACCCTTAGATTTTTCAGGGTGCTGGCCAAAATTGAGTCGCGATCGAGCGAGCTTGCACCAGCCAGCAATAAAGATGTTGCATTTTGAACTGGCAGGTCTTTTGCTTCCTGCGAGACATTGATGCCAAATCCCACCACCACTGACGAAAGATCTTGCGAAACCTCAGCCAATACGCCACTTACTTTGCTTCCCGATATAAGCACGTCATTGGGCCACTTAATGTTGGCGCTAACACCTAGATCCTCAATAGTTTGCTTGATCGCTTGAGCAACCAATAGCGAAATCCAACCGACTCCAGATTGATTTTCAAATCTTGGCTTGAGATATACCGAAGCCATCACTGAGCTTGCTGGCGGTGCCTCCCAGGCTCTATCGAGTCGACCGCGTCCAGCGCTTTGAAAATCTGTCACCAGGGTAAAAAACTCTGGCAATTCAGTTTGTTTAGCCAAAGCCGAAAGGTCTTGGTTCGTAGAGCCAGTTTCGGCAAGAAACTCAAGACCACTTGCCACTTGACTGGCCTTTGGATATTCCATGGGCTAAGCCTAGGCCAGGAGGAGTTTGTAGGAATCCTCATCAATAAACGGCAATGTCTGCGGAAACCTGCAATAACATCGGGATAGGCCTCCGATAAAGTTGGTCGGATACTGCCAAGACAGCAATTGGAGAATTTGTGAACGAACCAGACCTTTCTACCACTGCTGGAAAAATCGCAGATCTTCGAAACCGATACCACCAAGCTGTCAAGGCAAGCGGAGACGCGGCAATTGAAAAGCAGCACGCTAAGGGCAAGAAAACGGCTCGCGAAAGAATCGAGTTGCTTCTTGATAAGGGGTCCTTTGTTGAAGTGGATGAGTTTGTCCGCCACCGATCAAATGCCTTCGGCATGGAGGCTAACCGACCCTACGGTGACTCGGTGGTCACTGGCTTTGGAACCATCCACGGTCGCCAGGTTGCACTTTATTCTCAAGACTTCACAATCTTTGGCGGATCGCTCGGTGAAGCAGCCGGAAACAAAATCATCAAGATTATGGACCTAGCAATCTCAACTGGTGTCCCAATCATCGGAATGTTGGATTCCGGTGGAGCCAGAATCCAAGAGGGAGTTATTGCCCTTGGAAAGTACGGTGAAATCTTTAGAAAAAACACGATGGCTTCTGGTGTTATCCCACAGATCTCAATCATTATGGGGCCCGCCGCTGGTGGAGCTGTTTACTCCCCTGCCCTGACAGATTTTGTAATCATGGTGGATAAAACATCCAACATGTTTGTCACCGGTCCAGACGTGATCAAAACTGTAACTGGTGAGGAAGTAGGTATGGAGGCTCTTGGTGGCGCAAGAGCTCACAATGAAACTTCTGGGGTTGCACACTATTTGGCAAACGATGAAGAAGATGCTCTGGACTACGCTCGGGCACTGTTGAGTTTTCTTCCACAAAATAATTTGGCTGAAACGGTTGTCTACGACTCTCACTCTGAATTAGAAGAAACCGAGTTCGACAAAAAGCTCAACAGCATCATTCCCGACTCACCCAATCAGCCATACGACATGCGGACAGTTATCGAACACCTTGTTGATGAGGCAAACTTTTTAGAGGTGCAGCCACTGTTTGCTCCAAACATATTGATTGGATTAGCAAGAATTGATGGACGCAGTGTTGGAATAATTGCCAACCAGCCATCCCAGATGGCTGGAACGCTCAACATCGATGCTGGAGAAAAAGCCGCACGTTTTGTTCGGTTCTGCGACGCCTTCTCTATTCCCATCGTCACGCTAGTTGATGTTCCTGGATATCTACCAGGCACAGATCAAGAGTGGGCTGGAGTTATCCGCCGTGGAGCAAAACTACTTTACGCATACGCCGAGGCAACGGTTCCGATGGTAACTGTGATTACCCGCAAGGCATACGGCGGTGCCTACATTGTTATGGGCTCGAAGCAGCTTGGGGCTGATATCAATCTTGCGTGGCCAAGTGCGGAGATTGCAGTAATGGGCGGTCAAGGGGCAGTAAATATTTTGTTCAGAGACAAGATCAAGAAAGCCGAAGAAGAAGGTAAGGACATAGCAAAAGTTAGAGCCGAGCTTGCCGCGGAATACACCTACAATGTGGCTTCGCCTTTTCTTGCTGCAGAACGCGGTGAACTAGATGGGGTGATCGAGCCTTCGGCTACAAGAATTTCAATCATCAAAGCCCTTAGAGCTTTGCGAACCAAGCGCGCGTCTCTTCCTCCCAAAAAGCACGGAAACATTCCGCTCTAATGAGTGATTCCTCAAACGAACTAGTAAGTGCCCTCGAGGTTGTTGCTGGCAATCCCACTTCTCAAGAACTAGCTGCCGTTGTAGCAGTTCTAAGCGAGGCCCTAGTAAGTCAAGTCCAGTCGGAGACGCCCACAGGCAACTGGGCGCGTGGGTCTCAGATGCTTCGTGGACCAAAAAACCCCACTGATCTGAAGTGGAAATCTGATTTCAAAGGTCGGATTTAGTCCCCCAAATTGGGGACTCCAATTCGAGCTGTTTCCCAAGCGGAGCGGTCTTTACTTCATTAGTTTAGGTAGTAACCGCTTCGATGTAGCTACCAGGGGAAGGCTGAAGTGGTGATGGGGGTTGAGACCCGGGCCTAACTCTGGCTCGGGTTCTCCTTATTTTTAGAGACTCAAGAAAACATCTGGTGTTGCGGTACCTGGCCTGGACGCTACAAAAGTTGCTCTGGTTTTTGATCCGCGCGGTGCGCGAATTGTAACTTTTCCTTCAACTACCCGATCTAACTCGGTTGCCAATCGATTGCGAATCTCGTCTTTTTCAATTCCACTTATGGAATCCAACCCTCCCTCATCCAAAACAGTTACTTCGATGCCTCTTTGGCGAGCCGAGTAAATTGACGCTTTTAGTTTCTCATTAATCAAATTCCGCCCTCTGATGGAATCTCGTAATTGGGCCTCGAGTATCTTTGCCTCAAGCCTAGAGTCTTGATCTATTTCACCCTGAGAAATCTTTTTCAGTAACGGGTAGGCAACCTCTAGTGTCTCTGACAATCTCTTTGATCTTTCTTGTCTTGTTACAGACTCTGCTGCTGCGAGGGCTTGAATTTCAATCGATTTTTGCAGGTACTGCTTGGTTTCAAGTTCGGATCTATCCAGAGAGTAAGAAATTGCGTGGGCGGCGACCACCAGCGCTAGTGCGCCAGCCAGTCCAGTATCAAACAAGTCGCCGATGCCTCCCCAAACCAAAACATCAAGGGCCATGATCGCCATTCCAGCCCAAGAAAGTGCAGCATGGCCCCTAATTGCGGTTACGGCCATCAGAGCCCCGACTCCAGTGACATACCAGCTCGATTGAGAACCTGTGACAGTTCCATCAATTGCTGCGTGCACCATTTGAGGAATGGTGATAGCAACAAGCAAGTTGACTGCGGCAAGCCAAAATGGCATTTTCCTGCTCCGGTAGTAAAACACGCTTGTTAGGGACGCTAGGAGGTAAACAACAATTGCAGATGCCGCCATGTTTTGATCTTGATACTTGTAGAAACCGAGCACAGCTGAAAGCGCTGGATTCAAAACCAAAAGCGCACCAACCAAGAGTAACGACCATAGCGGGAGCCTAGTCATTTGGACCCCATTCGAACACAATGTCAGTGCCTTTACCCGGAGCAGAGTTGATAAAGACTCGCCCGCCTACGTTTTTTACTCGATCAACGATTGAAGTTCTTATCCCTGCCCGACTCCTAGATATTTTGGCTGGTCGAAATCCTCTACCGTTATCGCTAACCACAATCTTTAGACCTCTCCCTTGGCCTTGAAGTAAGACTCTTTTTTTGGTGGCGCTACCGGAATGCTTAATGGAATTATCAACAGCCTGCAAAGTTGCTTCGGTGAGCGCATCAGCCACTGAAGCGCTCAACGGTAAATCGTTCACTTTCTCAATTGAAGTGTCAAAGTCTTTTGAGAGGTCCTTGACTCTTTGACTCAGAGCTCCAAAGAAACTTACTAGGGTGACAGTCTCGGTAGCTATGGTGGGTAGTCTTGCAAGCTCTAATTTTTTCAACGCTTGATTTGCAGAGGAGCGCGCGGACTCGATTTGCTCTGGAGTTTGAGCCTTCGATGCAACTAGTAAGGTGGTCAACACACTGTCGTGCACCAAGGCATCAAGTCTAGATCGCTCCAGATCTAAAGCCTCACGTTGAGCACTTTCAACACCTGATGAAATTGACTTCTCATTCGCAAAATCGACCTTGGCGGCTTGCCAGCGCAGAACCAAAATCATGGACGTACCAATTGCGGAAAGAATCAATAGATGGAGTGAATCCTGAAGAGCCAAAATAGCTTCTCCAGAACCCCCGCTTTCAGAGGTGCGAAGCAAATACCAGCCCACTGAAACGGATGCTATATAACTAACTCCAAACCAAAACTTAAACGAAGCACCAGCAGCAATTGCTGACACTCCAAGTAACCACCACACCCACGGCTTAAAACTATCTGGAAGAGAGGCCGATGAATCAAAGTGCAACGGCCAGGTTGCTAAAAGCACGAGAGCATTCAGTGCAATTAGCTTTGGCCAGAGCCATTCCAGGCGATAGATCCAGTGGCTGACCAAAAATCCAATTACTAGCACCAGCAGCGCTGCTGCTGAAGAGTAGAAGACCAACGGGTTCAGATATTGCAGCTGACTCTGGCCATTTACTAGGGCCTCGACAGTAATGGCCACTAGAACAAATGAATAGACGCCGCCGAGTAATTGATTCACTCTTCTAACCGAGTAGCTCTTGGTGGGAGCTGGTCGAACGGTGCTCAATTAGAGGTTTCCTTCCTCAATCAATCCATCCTCAATAGCTCTAATCAGAAGTTCCGTCTTATTAACTGCGGGACGCCCAATGTTTGCGTACTTAGTGCGAACTCGATCTATATGCTCTTTAGCTGTGCTGACCGTAATTTTTAGGCTAAAGGCTACTTGTTTTAGTGCTAGTCCAGACGCGTAGAGGGAAAGAACTTCCTGCTCTCTTGGTGAGAGCTTGGCGTTGGTAAATTCTTGATCGGATTCAATGGCCGCGGTGGTTTGAAGATTATTCACGAGCATCCCTGCTGCAACCATGCGAATAGCTTCAACTAGCTCATTCATGCTGTGAGATTTGGGCACCAGAGCTGCAGCTCCCGCTCGCAAAGCTTTTCTAACTAGTTGAGTTTTATCGGCAATACTAAAAACCAAAACCGACAATCCCTTAGACAAAAGATTTTGGACATTTTCTTCTACCTTTGACCCATCAGCAAGAGAAAGATCAAGTACGGCAACATCAGCAAAGCTATCCCCAAGTTGCTCAAGAGCCTGTTCTACTGATTCTGTTGAAGCCATTAGTTTGAAGTTGTTTTGCTGACACATGGTTTCCAGTGCCAAACGAATGGCCTCATGATCGTCAATCACTACAACCTTTACTTCTTCTACTCCAGTAATCTGCGACAAACTCGACACTTTGCTCACCCCTTCACCAAGCTAGCTATGGTCTCAAAGTGGTGAGTGTGTGGAAACAAGTCGTAGGAGCGAATTTCGTCCATCCTGTAACCAGAACTTAGAAACACCTTCAGGTCCCGAGCAAGGGAAACCGGATCACAGGCCACGTAAATGATTTTCTTGGGTTCCAAAAACACAAGCTGATCAACTACCGTTTTCCCAGCTCCCGCTCGTGGGGGATCAAGAATCACTGTTGCGCCTTCAAGTTCCAACCCTTGCTTTATTTGCAACCGAAGAAACCCTTCAACTGGCGCAGCTACCGCTTTGTGTTTTGCCAGATCCACCAGGTTAGCGCTGGCGTCTGAAGTTGCAACTTTGGAGGACTCAACAGTTGTGATGTTGAGTTTTTTTCCGTACTTGGTTGCGAGCGCTCCGGAAAAAAGTCCAACTCCTCCATACAGGTCAAGATTATTTGCTTCTGAGTCCAAGCTTTCGGAAAGTTCAATCACCTCAGAAGCTAGTAATTCTGCTGCCCCGCGGTGGACCTGCCAGAATCCTCCGCTAGAAATTCTGAATGATCTGCCAACGGCACGCTCAGTGAGTTTTTTGTCTCCCTTTAGTTTCTTGTCAATAAACCACTGGACTCCGCCAGTAGAGGCGGTTGCGATTTCAATCCGCTTTACATCTTGCCAATTCTTAAGGTGGATGCCGAGTTCGTTTATCTCCGAAACAGCAAGCGGCAATGACTTTACGGGAACGACGTTGTGGGTGCGCTCCTGATAAGGACCTGCGACTCCTTCGGCAGACACGTGTAGTTGCACCCTAGTTCGATAGCCAAGACCATTGGTTGTCTCATCGCCTGGAACTGGCATTACCTGCACTCTTTGGGAAATTCCTGCCATGCGTGAAAGTGATTCTTCGAGAACGTCAGTTTTTAGTGTCCTCTGGTATTCAAGTGCGAGGTGCCCAAACTCAGCTCCTCCAGCTCCGAGTCGATCCGCCTCTTTCCAGATGTGAGTTACTCTATTCGCGGATGGGTTCAGTACCTCAATTGTCTCTGCCCTACAAAACGATCCGCCTTTGTCTTCAAAAACCTTGGCTTTGACTCTTTCTCCGGGCGCGGTGTGGGAAACAAATACAACTCTTCCCTCGTGGCGCGCAACGAATATCCCGCCGTGCGCGACCTTTTCGATCTCTAGCTCTAGGACCCGCTCTAGCCAATTCTCAGATTTGCTCATTCGACAAGTGTTCCACAGCTACAAGTAGTCTTTATCCGTGACCCGATTGGTTTTAGCCTCCAGCTCCCCCGCCAGATTGGCCCTGCTTAGGGCCGCCGGTATTACTCCGGAGGTAGTGGTGCCAACAGTTGACGAGAAAGCACTAACTGAAGCCCTCGTGTCAACTAGCCCAAATGTTTCAACTGAGCAAATGGTGGATTATCTTGCTAAGGCAAAAGCAGAGTCTGTTGTGTTGGATCCAGACACTTATGGGGCTCTAGTTCTTGGCGGAGATTCAGCATTGGAGTTTCAAGGCACAACCCTTGGCAAACCTCACGAGCCAGAAGTTGCCATAGCTCGCTGGAAGCAGTTAAGAGGTAATTCGGGAACGCTTTATAGTGGCCACGCGCTAATTGACAATACTGATCCAAAAAACCCCAAAATGGTATCCAGAGTCAGTTCGACCAAGGTTTTCTTTTCGGAATTGAGCGATGAAGAAATCAGCGCCTATGTTGCAACAGGTGAGCCACTAAAAGTTGCTGGAGCATTCACTATTGACGGAATTGGTGGAGCATTTCTGGACCGAATAGAAGGTGATGCTCACACAGTAGTTGGCCTATCTCTTAGAGTGCTTCGGGATCTAACCAAGCAACTAGGTGTTGAATACACCAGTCTTTGGCGCTAATCACAGGGATATCTTCGATTGTTTGTAGCTCAGGGCCAATTTTGCCTAAGCAATAGCCAATAGGATTTTGTCTTATGAGCGGATTGATAACAAAAGTACTTATCGCCAACCGTGGTGAAATTGCTGTTCGCATCGCTCGAGCCGCTAAAGATAGCTCAAAACAATCAGTTGCCGTCTACGCAGATCAAGATCGAGACAGCTTGCATGTCCGGGTTGCCGATGAAGCATATGCTCTGAACGGAACTACGTCCCAAGAAACATATCTGGTAATCGAAAAACTAATCTCGATTGCCAAAAGATCGAACTGTGACGCAGTTCACCCAGGCTATGGATTCTTGGCAGAAAATGCTGACTTTGCAAGAGCCGTGATTTCTGCTGGATTGACTTGGATTGGCCCGTCACCGGAGGCAATTGAGAAACTGGGCGACAAGGTATCTGCCAGGCATGTAGCGGAAAAAGTCGGAGCACCACTTGCCCCTGGGACATTGAATCCGGTCGATAGCGCGCAAGAAGTGTTGGATTTTGTAGCCAAGTACGGTTTGCCCGTTGCTATCAAGGCCGCCTACGGTGGCGGTGGTCGAGGTATCAAAGTTGCCTACCAGGAATCAGAAATCACCGAGCTTTTTGAATCCGCCACTAGAGAAGCTGTAGCCGCATTCGGACGTGGCGAGTGCTTTGTTGAAAAGTATCTTGAAAAACCACGTCACGTCGAAACCCAGTGCTTGGCCGATAGTGCCGGCAACGTCGTTGTGGTTTCTACTCGAGATTGCTCTTTGCAACGTCGTCATCAAAAGCTAGTTGAGGAAGCACCTGCACCATTTCTCTCGCCCGAGCAAGTAACAAAGCTCTACGATTCATCCAAAGCAATCCTCAAAGAAGTCGGTTACCAAGGCGCAGGAACTTGCGAGTTCCTGATTGCCCAAGACGGAACAATTTCATTTCTTGAAGTAAACACCAGGCTGCAGGTTGAACACCCTGTATCCGAGGAAGTAACCGGCTTGGACTTAGTGCGGGAACAATTTCGAATCGCAGAAGGTGGCCTAATTGACTACCCGGATCCAATTGTTAGCGGACACAGTTTTGAGTTCAGGATAAATGGCGAAGACCCGGGCAGAAACTTTATGCCAGCTCCTGGACCGGTCCATGTCTTTAGAGCTCCTGGCGGGCCTGGAGTAAGGGTTGACAGCGGTGTTGAATCAGGTGATTCCATTTCGGGAAACTTCGATTCCATGGTTGCCAAACTAATTGTCACTGGTAAGGACCGCACTCAGGCTCTTGAGAGATCTAGGCGTGCCTTAGCTGAATTGCAAGTTCTTGGTTTGCCTACGGTAATTCCTTTTCACAGAAAAATTGTGAACGACCCTGCCTTTGTTGCAAGTGACGGAAAATTTGGCGTTTACACAAGATGGATCGAGACAGAGTGGAATAACGACATTCAGCCTTGGGGTGGTCAAGTTGATCAAATAGATCAGCTTGCAAACTCCAGAAGCTCAGTCGTTGTTGAAGTCGATGGCAAGCGCCTCCAAGTCAGTTTGCCTTCTAAAATACTCCAGAGTGGATCGCAGTTTACTACCGGTGGTCGCGCACCTAAGCGCAACATCTCTTCGCATCACTCATCTAGTGGTGCTGGTGACAAATCCATCAAAGCACCCATGCAATCCACAGTGGTAAAGCTAGCCGTTAATGCCGGCGACAAGGTAGTCGAAGGTGATCAGATTCTGGTGCTTGAGGCGATGAAAATGGAGCAGTCGATTACCTCACCCCGAGATGGTGTCATAAAAACGGTAAAGGTTGCGGTCGGAGAGACAGTGCCATCGGGGACTGTTCTGATTGAATTTGAAGACTAATCCAAGTTTGGATTATGCAGCGCCCGAGCCGCTTCCGTAATAGTCGCGGTGAGTGATGGATAGACAGTGTAGGTTCTGGCCAATTCGTCAACGCTGAGTCGGTTCTCTACAGCCATAGCAATTGGGTAGATAAGCTCCGAGGCATTTGGAGCAACTACCACTCCGCCAATTACGGTGCCGGATCCAGTACTAGAAAACAGCTTGATAAATCCATCCTTCACACCCGTCATCTTGGCGCGCGGATTCGTCGCAAGCGCAATGGTCTCAATCTGGCCATTTACGAGGCCTGCTTTGATCTCACTTTCCGACCAACCAACTGAAGCAATCTCAGGCGAAGTAAACACGTTAGAGGCAATGTTGCGCTTGAGCGTTGGCGTGGCAACATCACCCATCGTGTGGAAAACAGCAGTTCTTCCCTGCATAGCGGCAACGGAAGCCAGTGGATAAAAGTCGGTGCAGTCACCCACAGCGTAAACATTTGCTCGCGATGTTCTTGCAACACGATTTGCAATAATGTGGCCCGAAGGTGCCTTCTCTACTCCTGCTTCTTCTAAGCCAATGTTCTCAGTATTTGGAATTGAACCAACAGCAACTAGGCAGTGGCTACCTTCAATAGTTTTTCCATCTAGGAGAGTTACCTTTACACCGTTTGCAGTTTTTTCGATTTTGTCGGCTCTAGAGTTTTTAACAATATTCATTCCCTCGCGGCGAAATACTTCTTCGATCAATACCGCGGCATCTAAATCTTCACCCGGAAGTACGTTGTCTCTACTTGAAACCAGAGTGACTTTGCAATCCAAGCTCAAGTATGCAGAGGCAAATTCAGCACCGGTGACACCTGATCCAACAACTATTAGGTGCTCTGGTAGTTGCTTTAATTTGTAAAGCTGTGTCCAGGTGAAAATTCTTTCGCCATCTGGATCTGCGCCTGGAAGAGTGCGGGGTCTTGCACCAACTGCCAAGATTATTGTCTTGGCCTCTAGGCGCTCGATTTGTGAACCATCCGATGCTTCTGCGATTACGTGGTGATTACCATCTAGCCGACCAGTTCCATTGATGATTCGCACTCCAGCGCTTAGGAGATTCTCAGTCATCTCTTTGGATTGGCTTGAGGCTAGCTCAAGAAGTCTTTTGTTGACAGATGCCAAGTCCACACTGACGTGGGCGTTTCCATCTGCCACCTTTATTCCAAGAGCAGATGCTGTCTTGACCGCCTCTGCGGCAGCTGCGGTCGCGATCAGTGTTTTGGACGGGACAACATCGGTGAGCACCGCAGAGCCACCGACTCCACCTCTTTCAATTAGCGTGACATTGGCACCTAGTTGTCGTCCGGCTAAGGCAGCTTCGTAGCCCCCGGGGCCACCACCGATAATCACGATGTGGTGGT
>ERZ1022756.76-NODE-76-length-36038-cov-12.840647_pt1 | contig 36038 bp, 30 predicted proteins | sample MGYA00520902_ERZ1022756 | MGnify/ENA primary metagenome ERZ1022756 (study PRJEB33162, sample SAMN09537601) | freshwater metagenome | isolation source: freshwater | place: Canada:Alberta | collected 2017-07 | study: EMG produced TPA metagenomics assembly of the...
GTTTTGGTGGTGGCGGTGGCGGGGGCATGGGCGGCCTGTTGATCGGCCTTCTCCCCATGCTGCTCGGCCGGCGGATGGGATGCGGCACGCTCCTCATCATCGCGGTCGTGGGCTTCTTTTTGCTCAATTCCGGAATGCTATCGGTAAGCGCGCCGACGGGCGGCAGCGGCAGTCAGGCGGTGCCGGGTGCCTCTGCCAATGTCGCTTGCGATACGGCGGCCGAGCGGTTCGCCTGCAACGTGTTCGGCGATACGCATGAAGTGTGGGGCGAATTGTTCCGCGCGCAAGGCGCGCAATATCAGCGCCCGACGCTCAATTTCTTTGACCAGCAGAACCAGTCGGGATGCGGCACCGCGCAGGCGGCGATGGGGCCATTTTATTGCCCGGCGGACAATGGCATCTATCTCGACACGACCTTTTTCCGCGAGCTGGAAACCCAGCTTGGTGCGGGCGGTGACGCGGCGCAGGCCTATGTTGTCGCGCATGAGGTGGGGCACCACATCCAGACCATCACCGGCACATCCAATCAGGTGCGTCAGGCGCAGGCCCGCGCCAGCGAGGCGGAGGGCAATGCGCTGCAGGTCCGCATGGAATTGCAGGCGGATTGCTACGCCGGTGTATGGGCGGCCCGCGCGCGCACCAATGACGGGCAAAGCGTGATCGAACCCGGCGATTTCGAGGAAGCGATGCGCGCCGCGCAAGCGATTGGTGACGATACGCTGATGCGCAACGCCGGGCAGCGCCCTGTCCCCGAAAGCTTTACCCACGGCACCAGCGAACAGCGCATGCGCTGGCTGCGGCGCGGGCTGGAGACGGGCGATCCGGCACAATGCGATACGTTCGCCGCGCGGGTGCTGTGAGGCCTCATCAGGGAACCGGATAAGCGGGCCGCCACGGCTGCCAAGGGTTGATCCGCGAGAGGCGGGCCGTATGGGAACGGCGATGACTGACCATGTTGTCGCCGTGCTCGCCGCGCTTCCGCAAGAGGCCGACGCTTTCTTTCCCGATGAGGGCGCGCATGATGCGCGTGGCTGGATGCCGCTGCGGACAATCCGTGCGGGCGCCATCACCTGCATTGTCGCGACGCACGGTATCGGCAAGGTCCATGCCGCCGCCGCGACGATGGCGCTGGCGGAGCGGTTTTCGCCACGGCTATTCGTCAGCATCGGAACAGCGGGCAAGATCGGCCGTGCGCCGGGCGATTGCTTCTGGCTCGAAAGCGCGGTGCAGCATGATTATGGCGCCGCGAATCCCGATGGGTTCCTGCCCTATACCGCGGGCAGCTGGCCGATGGGGCCGGCGACGGTCGAGCCATTTCGCGCCATGCCCGATCCGGGCGTCGGCTTGCCCCACGCGCGCATTGCCAGCGGCGACATGTTCGTCGCCTGCCCTGATCAGGCACGATCCCTCCATGAGGGTCTGGCCGCCGAGCTGGTCGATATGGAGACTGCGGCGATGGCACAGGCATGTGCGCTGATAAGTACCCCCTGGGCCGCGATCCGTGCGACGACCGACGGGGCAGATGGCGCCAGCGCAGACGATTTTGCGATCAACCTTGCCGCAGCGGCACGGCGCGCGGGCGAGGCGGCGGAGCGGCTGGTGGGGATGTTGGCGGATGGATTGCATCCGTCACCCCGGGCTTGACCCGGGCGCCCGCTCCACCGGCCAGAGCAGACAAGCTGGACCCCGGATCAAGCCCGGGGTGACGTGGGTTGTGCAGTGGCTGCCGGAGCGGATTGGCTGCCCTGCCCCCTTTGACAGTGGGGGGCGAATCTCCTAAAGAGACCTCGTCCAATCTTGTCCGGGACAGGCTCGCCGTCGCGCAGCGGGCCATCGCATGGGGCAGGAGCCAAGGACTTCAGCGACCGCCAACGTCCGGGCCTTTCCAGCATAGGGGAAGGGTGCGGGCGCTTTGCGTGTCGCTTTTTTGCGTCATCTTTATCCGGTTTTTCGAATCGAAGGCGATCCCGACCCATGGCAACCAAGGCTCCGGCGAACACCGCAAGCGCACTCACCGCAACGGCGAGCAAGCGCATCCGCAAGCTGTTCGGCAACATCCACGAAGCGATCCACATGCCCAACCTCATCGAGGTGCAGCGGGAAAGCTACGAACAGTTCCTGCGGTCGGACCCGTCAACGGGCTATGTCTCGGGCCTTGAAAAGACGCTGCGCAGCGTTTTCCCGATCCGCGACTTCGCCGGCACCGCCGAGCTCGACTTCGTGCATTATGAGCTCGAAGATCCGAAGTACGACACCGAGGAATGCCGCCAGCGGGGCCTGACCTATGCCGCCCCGATGAAGGTGACGCTGCGCCTGATCGTCTTCGAGGTCGACAGCGAAACCGAGACCCGTTCCGTTTTGGATATCAAGGAGCAGGACGTCTACATGGGCGACATGCCGCTCATGACCGACAACGGCACCTTCATCATCAACGGCACCGAGCGCGTTATCGTCAGCCAGATGCACCGTAGCCCGGGCGTCCTGTTTGACCACGACCGCGGCAAGACCCATGCGTCGGGCAAGTTCCTGTTCGCAGCGCGCGTCATCCCCTATCGCGGCTCGTGGCTGGATTTCGAGTTCGACGCCAAGGACATCGTCAACGTCCGCATCGACCGCAAGCGCAAGCTTCCCGTCACCAGCCTGCTGTACGGGCTGGGTCTGAACGGTGAGGAAATCCTGAACCATTTCTATTCGACCGCGACGTTCGAGCGTGCGGGTGACGGCTGGAAGATCCCGTTCGTCGCCGAAGCATGGCGCGGCGTGAAGCCGTCGTTCGACGTGGTCGACGCCGCCACCGGCGAAGTCGTGTTCGCTGCTGGTCAGAAGATCAGCCCGCGCCTTGCCAACAAGGCGGCGAAGGACGGCCTCACCACGCTGATGATCCCGACCGAGGAAATCTTCGGCCGCTATTCGGCCTATGACCTCGTCAACGAGGCGACCGGCGAGATTTACATCGAAGCCGGTGACGAAGTGAGCGCCGAAAATCTCGAGAAGCTCGACAAGGCAGGCATCGACCGCATCGACCTGCTCGACATCGACCATGTCACCACCGGTCCGTGGATGCGCAACACGCTGAAGGTCGACAAGGCCGAGGACCGCGACCAGGCACTGAGCGATATCTATCGCGTCATGCGCCCCGGCGAACCGCCGACCCGCGAAACCGCCGAAGCGCTGTTCGAAGGCCTGTTCTTTGACGGCGACCGCTATGACCTGTCGGCCGTGGGCCGCGTCAAGCTCAACATGCGCCTCGGCCTCGATGCGCCGGACGATCTCACCACCCTGCGCCGCGAGGACATCCTCGCCGTCGTCAAGGAGCTGGTGAATCTGAAGGACGGCAAGGGCGAGATCGACGACATCGACAACCTCGGCAACCGCCGTGTCCGTTCGGTCGGCGAATTGCTCGAGAACCAGTATCGCGTCGGCCTGCTGCGCATGGAACGCGCGGTGAAGGAACGCATGAGCTCGGTCGATGTCTCGACCGTGATGCCGAACGACCTCATCAACGCGAAGCCTGCTGTCGCTGCGGTGCGTGAATTCTTCGGCTCCTCGCAGCTCTCGCAGTTCATGGACCAGACCAATCCGCTTTCGGAAGTCACCCACAAGCGCCGCGTTTCGGCGCTCGGGCCGGGTGGTCTGACGCGTGAGCGTGCAGGCTTCGAAGTGCGCGACGTTCACCCGACGCACTATGGCCGCATCTGCCCGATTGAAACGCCGGAAGGCCCGAACATCGGTCTGATCAACAGCCTCGCCTCGTTCAGCCGCGTCAACAAGTATGGCTTCATCGAAACCCCGTACCGCAAGGTGATCGACGGCAAGGTGACCACTGACGTGATCTACCTTTCCGCCATGGAAGAGCAGAAGCACACCGTGGCGCAGGCTTCGGCCGAGCTCAATGAAGACGGCTCGTTCGTGGAAGAACTGGTGTCGGCGCGTCACAACGGCGACAACCTGATGGCGCTGCGTGAGCACGTGACCCTGATGGACGTCTCGCCCAAGCAGCTGGTTTCGGTCGCTGCTTCGCTGATCCCGTTCCTCGAAAACGATGACGCCAACCGCGCGCTTATGGGCTCGAACATGCAGCGCCAGGCGGTGCCGCTTGTGAGGGCTGAAGCCCCGTGGGTGGGCACCGGCATGGAAGAAACCGTGGCGCGCGATTCGGGTGCTGCGATTGCTGCCCGGCGCGGCGGGATCGTCGATCAGGTCGACGCGACCCGTATCGTGATCCGCGCGATCGGCGATGTCGAGGCTGGCCAGTCGGGCGTGGACATCTACACCCTGCAAAAGTTCCAGCGTTCCAACCAGAACACCTGCATCAACCAGCGTCCGCTGGTGAAGGTGGGCGACATGGTGAATGGCGGCGACATCATCGCCGACGGTCCTTCGACCGAGCTGGGCGAACTGGCACTGGGCCGCAACGCGCTCGTCGCCTTCATGCCCTGGAATGGCTACAACTACGAAGACTCGATCCTGATCAGCGAGCGCATCGTCAAGGACGACGTGTTCACCTCGATCCACATCGAGGAATTCGAAGTCATGGCCCGCGACACCAAGCTTGGGCCGGAGGACATCACCCGCGACATCCCGAACGTCGGCGAGGAAGCGCTGCGCAACCTCGACGAGGCGGGCATCGTTTACATCGGTGCCGAAGTGGAGCCGGGCGACATTCTGGTCGGCAAGATCACCCCCAAGGGTGAATCGCCGATGACCCCGGAAGAAAAGCTGCTGCGCGCCATCTTCGGCGAAAAGGCGAGCGACGTGCGCGATACATCGCTGCGTCTGCCGCCGGGCGTTGCCGGTACGATCGTCGAGGTGCGCGTGTTCAACCGCCACGGCATCGACAAGGACGAGCGCGCGATGGCGATCGAGCGTGAGGAAATCGAGCGGCTGAAGAAGGACGCCGACGACGAGCGCGGCATCCTCAATCGCGCCACCTATGCACGACTGGCCGAAATGCTGTCGGGCCAGGTCGCGACCTCCGCGCCGAAGGGCGTCAAGAAGGGCAGCGAGATCACGCCGGCCCTGCTGGACGAGTCCGATAAGGCCGATTGGTGGAAGTTCGCGGTTGCCGACGACAAGGTCCAGTCGGACCTCGAAGCGGTGCGCGCCCAGTATGACGAGGCCGTCAAGGTCATCAACGACAAGTTCGAAGACCGGGTCGAGAAGCTGCAGCGCGGCGACGAGCTGGCTCCGGGCGTGCTCAAGATGGTCAAGGTGTTCGTCGCGGTGAAGCGCAAGCTGCAGCCGGGCGACAAGATGGCCGGCCGTCACGGTAACAAGGGCGTCATCAGCCGCATCCTGCCGGAAGAGGACATGCCGTTCCTCGCCGACGGGACGCCGGTCGACATCGTGCTCAACCCGTTGGGCGTGCCGAGCCGCATGAACGTCGGCCAGATTTTCGAAACCCATCTGGGCTGGGCCGCACGCGGCCTCGGCAAACAGATCGGCGAAGCTCTGGACAGCTGGCGCGATGCCAACCCGGGCGTGACTGGCGGCACTCCGCCGGCTGCGGTCGTGGAGACGCTGAAGCGTGTCTATGGCGACAATTATGTCGCCGAGATCGACGCGCGTTCGGCCGACCAGGTCGTCGAGCTGGCCGAGAATCTGCGCGGCGGCGTGCCGATGGCGACGCCGGTGTTCGACGGTGCCCGTGAAGCCGACGTGTCCGAGATGCTGAGCCTTGCCGGGCTCGACACTTCGGGTCAGGTCGATCTTTTCGACGGCCGCACCGGCGATTGTTTCGACCGCAAGGTGACCGTGGGCTACATCTATATGTTGAAGCTCCACCACTTGGTCGACGACAAGATCCACGCCCGTTCGATCGGTCCGTACAGCCTCGTCACCCAGCAGCCGCTGGGCGGTAAGGCGCAGTTCGGTGGCCAGCGCTTCGGCGAAATGGAGGTCTGGGCGCTCCAGGCCTATGGCGCCGCTTACACGCTGCAGGAAATGCTGACGGTGAAGTCCGACGACGTGGTCGGTCGCACCAAGGTCTATGAGGCGATCGTCAAGGGTGACGACACGTTCGAGGCCGGCATTCCGGAATCGTTCAACGTGCTCGTCAAGGAAATGCGCTCGCTCGGCCTCAACGTCGAGCTGAAGAGCATCGAGGAGCTCGGCGACGAGGACGGTGGCGAAGCGCTGCCGGAAGCCGCCGAATAAGCGACAGTCGGGCCGGCGCCCATCGGGTGCCGGCCGCTGTTGCCGCTGAACGAATTTCCCTCAGTTTCGAGGACAAGACATGAACCAGATCACCAACTTCATGAACCCGGTCGCCAAGCCCGAGACGTTCGACCAGATCAAGATCGGCATCGCCAGCCCGGACCGCATCCGCAGCTGGTCCTTCGGCGAGATCAAGAAGCCGGAAACGATCAACTACCGCACGTTCAAGCCCGAGCGTGACGGCCTGTTCTGCGCGCGCATCTTTGGTCCGATCAAGGATTATGAGTGCCTGTGCGGCAAGTACAAGCGCATGAAGTACAAGGGCATCGTGTGCGAAAAGTGCGGCGTGGAAGTGACCGTTACCAAGGTCCGCCGCGAGCGCATGGGCCATATCGAACTGGCAGCACCGGTCGCGCACATCTGGTTCCTGAAGTCGCTGCCGAGCCGCATCGGCCTGTTGCTCGACATGCAGCTCAAGCAGCTCGAGCGCGTGCTCTATTTCGAGCAGTATATCGTGCTCGAACCGGGCCTCACGCCGCTGGAAAAGTTCCAGCTGCTGACCGAGGACGAACTGCTCGACGCGCAGGATGAATATGGCGAGGACGCTTTCTCCGCCGGCATCGGTGCCGAGGCGATCCGCGTGCTCCTCGAAAATCTCGATCTCGAAGGCGAGCGCGAAGCGCTGCTCGAAGAGCTGGCGACGACCAAGTCGGAGCTGAAGCCCAAGAAGATCATCAAGCGACTGAAGGTCGTCGAGAGCTTCATCGATTCAGGCAACCGCCCCGAATGGATGATCCTGACGGTCGTGCCGGTCATCCCGCCGGAACTGCGCCCGCTGGTTCCGCTCGATGGTGGCCGTTTTGCGACGTCGGACCTCAACGACCTCTACCGCCGTGTGATCAACCGCAACAATCGTCTGAAGCGGCTGATGGAATTGCGTGCGCCGGACATCATCGTCCGCAACGAAAAGCGCATGCTCCAGGAAGCTGTTGACGCGCTGTTCGACAATGGCCGCCGCGGCCGCGTCATCACCGGTGCCAACAAGCGTCCGCTGAAGTCGCTGTCCGACATGCTGAAGGGCAAGCAGGGCCGGTTCCGTCAGAACCTGCTCGGCAAGCGCGTCGACTATTCGGGCCGTTCGGTGATTGTGACCGGTCCCGAACTCAAGCTGCACCAGTGCGGCCTGCCGAAGAAGATGGCGCTCGAGCTGTTCAAGCCGTTCATCTACGCGCGCCTCGACGCCAAGGGTCTGTCGATGACCCTCAAGCAGGCGAAGAAGTGGGTCGAAAAGGAACGCCGCGAGGTGTGGGACATCCTCGACGAGGTGATCCGCGAGCATCCCGTGTTGCTGAACCGCGCGCCGACGCTCCACCGCCTCGGCATCCAGGCGTTCGAGCCGGTGCTGATCGAAGGCAAGGCGATCCAGCTTCACCCGCTGGTCTGCTCGGCGTTCAACGCCGACTTCGACGGTGACCAGATGGCCGTGCACGTTCCGCTGAGCCTCGAGGCCCAGCTGGAAGCGCGCGTCCTGATGATGTCGACCAACAACATCCTGTCGCCCGCCAACGGCAAGCCGATCATCGTGCCTTCGCAGGACATGGTGCTTGGTCTCTATTACCTCAGCCTCGAGCGTGAGGGTGAGCCGGGTGAAGGCATGCTGCTCGCCGACATGGCGGAAGTGCACCATGCGCTGAACATCGGTGCGGTGACGCTGCACACCAAGATCATCGCCCGCGTTCCGCAGACCGATGAGGCCGGCAACCAGTATCTCAAGCGGTTCGAAACCACGCCGGGCCGTATGCTGATCGGCGAATGCCTGCCCAAGTCGCACACCGTGCCGTTCGATGTCGTCAACCGCCTTCTCACCAAGAAGGAAATCGGCGACGTCATCGACCAGGTGTATCGCCACACCGGCCAGAAAGAGACGGTGCTGTTCGCCGACGCCATCATGGCGCTCGGTTTCCGCAACGCGTTCAAGGCGGGCATTTCCTTCGGCAAGGATGACATGATCATCCCGGCATCGAAGGTGGCGCTGGTCGAAGACGCCAAGCGGACGGTCAAGGACTTCGAGCAGCAGTATCAGGACGGCCTGATCACGCAGCAGGAAAAGTACAACAAGGTGATCGACGCCTGGTCGAGCTGTGGCGACAAGGTCGCCAACGCGATGATGGACGAGATCAAGGCCACGCCGCGCGGCGACGACGGCCGCCTGAAGCCGGTCAATTCCATCTTCATGATGGCCAATTCCGGTGCCCGTGGTTCGCAGACCCAGATGAAGCAGCTCGCCGGGATGCGCGGCCTGATGGCCAAGCCGTCGGGCGAGATCATCGAAACGCCGATCATCTCGAACTTCAAGGAAGGCCTGACGGTTCTCGAGTATTTCAACTCGACCCACGGTGCCCGTAAGGGTCTGGCTGATACCGCGCTCAAGACGGCGAACTCGGGTTACCTGACCCGCCGTCTGGTCGACGTCAGCCAGGATTGCACCATCGTCGAGGATGATTGCGGCACGGAACGCTTCCTCGAAATGCGTTCGATCGTGCAGGGTGGCTCGACCATCGCCTCGCTTGGCGAGCGCATCCTCGGCCGCACGCTGGCCGAAGACATTGTCGACGCCAAGTCGGGCGATGTCGTGGTTGCGGCCGGCACGCTGCTCGACGAAGCGCATATCACGACGATCGAGGCGCTGGGCATCCAGTCCGCGAACATCCGTTCGCCGCTGGTCTGCGAAGCCAAGACCGGCGTGTGCGGCACCTGCTATGGCCGCGATCTTGCTCGCGGTACGCCGGTGAACATCGGCGAAGCAGTGGGCGTCATTGCCGCCCAGTCGATCGGCGAGCCGGGCACGCAGCTGACCATGCGTACCTTCCACATCGGTGGCGCGGCGCAGCTCAACGAACAGTCGCACCTTGAATCGGTGACTGACGGCACGGTCCAGTATCGTGACATGCCGACCATCACCGACTCACGCGGTCGTCGCCTCAGCCTCGCCCGCGGTGGCGAGCTGGCGCTGATCGACAATGAGGGTCGCGAGCGCGCGGTGCACAAGCTGCCTTATGGTTCGAACATCCTCGTCGCCGATGGCGCGACGGTGGCTCTGGGCGAGCGGATTGCCGAATGGGATCCGTTCACCATGCCGGTGATCACCGAACAGCCGGGCGTTGTGCGTTATCAGGACCTGCTCGACGGCAAGACGCTGACCGAAGTGGTCGACGAAGCAACCGGCATCGCGCAGCGCGTGGTGACCGAATATCGCGCCACCAGCCGCGGCAAGAAGGAAGACCTCCAGCCGCGTCTGACGCTGCTCGATGAAGCTTCGGGTGAAGCGGCTCGCTATCTGCTCGCCCCTGGCACGACCATCTCGGTCGAGGATGGCCAGAAGGTGGCAGCCGGTGACGTGCTTGCCCGTGTCAGCCGCGAAGCTGCGAAGACCCGTGACATCACGGGCGGTCTGCCGCGCGTTGCCGAACTGTTCGAAGCGCGTAAGCCGAAGGACAATGCGGTGATCGCCAAGATCAGCGGCAAGGTCGAATTCCTCAAAGATTACAAGGCGAAGCGTAAGTTCGCTATTGTTCCCGAGGAAGGTGATGCAGTCGAATATCTGGTGCCCAAGTCGAAGGTGATCGAGGTCCAGGAAGGCGACTTCGTCAAGAAGGGCGACACGATCATCTCCGGCAGCCCCGATCCGCACGACATCCTCGAGGTGCTCGGCATCGAGGCGCTGGCGGCCTATCTCGTCAGCGAGATCCAGGAAGTCTATCGCTTGCAGGGCGTGAAGATCAACGACAAGCACATCGAGGTGATCGTTCGCCAGATGCTGCAGAAGGTCGAGATCACGGCGGGTGGCGACACCACGCTGCTGCCGGGCGAGCAGGTTGACCGCGAAGAGATGGACGAGCTCAACGCCAAGCTGGCTCCGAACCAGTCAAAGGCGGAAGGCAAGCCCGTCCTGCTCGGCATCACCAAGGCCAGCCTGCAGACGCGCAGCTTCATCTCTGCCGCGTCGTTCCAGGAAACGACCCGCGTGCTCACCGAAGCATCGGTGCAGGGCAAGGTCGACACGCTGATGGGCCTCAAGGAGAATGTGATCGTTGGCCGCCTCATCCCCGCCGGTACCGGCGCGGCGATGAACCGCGTCCGCGTCACCGCCTCCAGCCGTGATGCGGCGCTGCGCGCTTCGATGCGTGCCGCGAACGAAGCGCATCTGGTGGCTCCGGCCAGTGCGGCAGAAGAGCATGCAGCCGAACTGGCGCAGGGCCCGGAAGCCGCCATCCACGCCGATCCGCTCGCCGATGTCGTGCCTTCGGGCCATGGCACGGATGAGGATGCCGCAGACAGCTGAGATCAGCGGACGGGTGGCCCGCCGCTAGACGGTGTCGGGCCGCAGACATGAAAAAGCCCCGCCGGGTTCATTCCCGGTGGGGCTTTTTCCTTATGGCCGGTGGCGGGCGCCGACCGGTCCGCGTTCCGCCATCGCCGGGCGGGGGAAGGCCGCTGAGGCCGGTGAATGCCAGCATCAGTCGGCGAGCAAGGCGATGGCGAAATAGATGATCAGCGGCAGGCCGAAGCCGAGCAGCACGCTCGCCACGAAAGCGATGCGGATGAACAGGGCATCGATACCGAAACTGTTGGCGAGACCGGCGCAGACGCCGAGAAACTTGCCATTGGTGCGATCGAGCATGAACTTGTTGGCCACACTATTGCCTTTCATAATGTTGCGGTTTGCCATGATCAGGCAGCCAGAGCGCTGACAGCGGCGACCGAGGGTACGGCAGTGGCTGCGAACAGCATGGTTGTCGACCAGACGGCGATGGCGACGGCGGCAACATAGCTGCCAAGCGAACGGGTGTCGAAGCGGGTCATTGGTGAGCTCCTGTCATGTGTCCGGACCATTTCCGGGGATGCCAGTTGTTTTGCAGGAGCCGTGCCAGTTTGAAGAAACCGCAGATTTCCGGCAATCCGCCATCGCTACTGCGCTTAATGCACCAAAGAAATGCCGAGGGTTGGGAATTTTTCCTGACCAGTGGCGCGTATTTCGCCAATAACGCAGGTGTGGCGCGGGACCGCTTGCCCGCCTAGGGATGAACCATGGCGCTGGCGCAGCTTTCCCTGACTGATTTCCGCAATCATCCGGCGACGCGGATTGATGCCGGGCCAGGTCTCGTCGTGCTCGCCGGGCCGAATGGGTCGGGCAAGACCAATATCCTTGAGGCGGTGTCACTGCTTGCCCCGGGCCGCGGGCTTCGTGGGGCTGCGCTTGACTCCATGGTGCGGCAGGGCGCGGCGCGCGGTGTGGTGAGCGCCGATTTGAGCGGTCCGGGTGGAGCGGCGTCTGCGCCGATCGCGCTCGGCACCGCGATCGAAGCGGGATCGGCACGGCGCAAAGTCAGGATCAATGGCGCGGATGCCAGCGCAGCGGCCCTCGGCGAATGGCTGTCGCTGCTGTGGCTGACGCCGGCGATGGACCGACTGTTCGTGGAGAGTGCCAGCGGTCGCCGACGGTTTCTCGACCGGATGACGCTGGCGCTGGAGCCATCACATGGCCACCATGCCAGCCGCTACGAAGCGGCGATGCGCGCGCGTAACCGGCTGCTCGCCGATGACAGGCCCGCCGATCCGGCATGGCTCGCCGCGCTGGAGGAGCAGATGGCGCAGCATGGTGCAGCGGTTGATGCCGCGCGCCACCGGCTGACAGCGGCGCTGGCGGCTGTTCTGGAGAGTTCCGCACCGGCAGACGGTTTCCCGCGACCCGCAATCATGCTGGCCGATGGCGATGGTGCCCAGGCGCCGAAGTGGGAGACGGCGGCGCTTGCTGACGCGCTGCGTGCCGGGCGGGCTTTGGACCGGCGTGCCGGGCGCACGCTGACCGGACCGCACCGGACCGATCTCTCCGTCATCCATGCCGATCAAGGCCAGGCGGCGGCGCTGTGTTCAACCGGCGAGCAGAAGGCGCTGCTGCTTTCCATCATCATCGGCCATGGTGAATTGATCGCCGCTGCGCGCGGCACTCGCCCGATCCTGTTGCTGGACGAAGTGGCCGCGCATCTCGACCCGGCACGTCGCGCGGCCTTGTTCGACCGGCTGGCGACAGGCGGCGGTCAGGTCTGGATGACGGGAACGGAAATGGCTCTGTTCGATGCCGTCCCTGCCGGGGCAACGCGCATAGCGGTGCAGGCGGGCAGTGTGGCGGAAGGGAAGGATGCTCGCTGAAACTGCGGGCGCTTTAGAGAATATCGCGCACCTTATCCTGCGGCCGACACAGGCGCGCGCCCTTATCCGTGCGAACGAAGGGCCGTTCGACATAGGCGGGATTGGCGACCATCGCATCGATGATGGCATTGGCGTCCGCATCGGGGAGGCCGCGTTCTAGCGCATCAGTGCCGCGCAGACGCAGCGCTTCGCGCGGGGTGAGCCCTGCATCCTTGATCAAGGCGGCGAGCTGGGCGCGGGCATAAGGTTGATCGAGATAGCGGATGACGGTGAGATCGATCCCCGGCGTCTCCTCAAGGATCGCCAGCGTCTTGCGCGATGTGCCGCAGGCCGGATTGTGCCAGATGGTCGCTTTCATACGCGTTCCTCCTCAGCCCAGTGCGGCGCGGTGGCGCTTGGCATTTTCGACATAATGCGCCGTGCCCATGCGCATGCCCATGATCGCCTTTTCAGGCAGGTCGCGCATCTTCACGGCGGGGCGGCCGCCCCATAGCTCTCCAGCCAGCATGTGCTTGCGTTCGGTGAGCATCGCGCCGGCGGCGAGCATCGCATCCCCTTCGATCACGCACTGGTTCATGACGATGGCGCCAAGGCCGACAAAAGCGCGATCATGGAGCGTGCAGCCGTGGAGCATCGCCATATGGCCGATCAGCACATCTTCTCCGATGATCGTCGGCACGCCGGCATCGCAGTGAATGACGCTGCCGTCCTGGATGTTGCTGCGCGCGCCGATCACCACCCGGTCGACATCGGCCCGGATCACGCAATTATACCAGATGCTGGCGCCTTCGCCGATCGTCACATCACCGATGATGCGGCATCCGGGCGCCACAAAGGCGCTGTCCGCGATCTGGGGCGATTTGCCGTCAATGGTGACCAGAGTGACGTCAGGTAGGTGCATGATCAGTCTCCAAAACCCGGGATCATGAGGAGCGGCAGGAAGGAAGCATAGCTGTCCGTCCACAGCTTGGGTTCGCGGTTGCTATCCAGCGGCCGCCACAGACCGCGCCCGTTCGGCACATTTTCCGTGGCGATGGCGAGCCGCTCTAGCGGGGCTTCGCTGCGTGCCATCGCGACCCAGATGGAGCCCGTGCGCGACAGTGCCTGATCCGCCGAATCCGGTTCGTCATGGCGCAGCCGCGCATGCCAGCCGGCCCGTTCTGTCAGAGCCAGCAAGACCGGTTCCAAGTCGATGAAGCGGTTCGAGATGTGGACCAGCACGATACCGTCCGGCTGCACCGCGCTGTCATAGACATCGAACGCCTCTCGCGTCAGCAGGTGGAGCGGGATCGCATCCGACGAGAAGGCGTCAATGGCGAGCAGATCGAAGCTTTCGCGGGGGACATCCTGCAACTTCAGCCGGGCATCACCGACCAGGATCGGGGCATCCGGCGCGCATTGCGAGAGGAAAGTGAAGCGGCTGTTGTCCTGCGCGATATCGACCATGGCGGGATCGATTTCGAAGAACATCCACTGCTGTCCCGGGCGACGATAGCAAGCGAGGGTGCCGGTTCCGAGCCCGACGACGCCGAGAGAGGCATCAGGGCCATAGAGTTCACTGGCGCGTTCGAAGGCGAGGCCGACGCCGGAATTTGGCCCGTAATAGCTGGTCGCCGTGCGTGATTGTTCGGCCGCGGTGATCTGCGTGCCATGCAAGGTGGTGCCGTGGGCCAATGTGCGAGTGCCCAGATCCGGCCGCTCGCGGATGGTGTAGATGCCAAAATAACTGCGCGTGCGATCACCGCTCAACGAGGTTTCGATCGTGGTGCGACCGCCCATGCCGATCATCAGCGCTATCAGCACAGCGACGAAGGTCGGCCGCCAGCCAATGGACAGGATGCCGATCGCGAACAGGGCGCCGATGGCGATCAATTCACCCTGTTCAAAATAGCCCGTCCAATTCTGGGTGAGCCATCCGCCAATCGCTACCGCAAGCGCGGTGAGCAGGAAATTGACGATGCGCCGCCCGTCTGGCGAGAGTTTCAGCCAGTCGGCCCAAGGGATCAGCGGCGGCAACGGCAGCAGCAGTGCTGCGGCGATGACCAGCAGCGGATGTTCATAGACCCAGTCGAACAGCAGCGGAGCGATCAGCGCGCAGAACAGACCGCCGAGCGCGCCACCCACGGACATCATCAGATAGAAGAGGGTGAGCTGTGACGGTTCGGGCCGCAGATGATAGAGGCGCGAGTGCAGTGCAATGGCGACTGTGAACAGCATGACGAGGCTGCTCGCCGCGATGGCGACGCCGCCTCCGCCCTGCGACATCAGGGAAATGCCGCCGGATATGAGCAGCATCGCGGGCGCCATCAGCGTGATGGTGCCGGCGAGGCTGCGGTTATCCGCGAAGGCGATGGTGAAGCTGAGCAGATAAAGGCCGAGCGGGATCGCCCACATCAGCGGCATCGCCATAATGTCAGTGGTCAGGTGCGTCGTTGTCGAGAGCATCAGGCCCGAGGGGACGGCACTGAGTGCAATCCACATGGCTATGCGGCTCCAGGCGGGGCGCGGAGCGGTTGCTGCGGCAGCCGCATCCCCGGCGCTGGCCACGGCCGGGGCAGCGCGGCTGACCAGCCAGCCGCAGGTGATGGTGAGCGCCACCAGCAGCACATAAAGCCCTGTCCAGCCCCAGCTCTGCGAAGAGAGTTCGAGCGTCGGTTCGACGATCAGCGGATAAGCGATCAGGCCGCCGAAGCTGCCGAGGTTGGAGGCCGCATAAAGGGCATAGGGGTTTGCACCCGGCGCACCGGTGGCAAACCAGCGCTGGATCAAGGGTGCCTGTGCTGACACCGCAAACAGGATCGGCCCGACGGAGGCGAGCAGCAACATCGGCACGAACAAGAAGACGTTATCGTCCGACGGCGGCGTCAGCGCGGCAAGGCCGACCGGCAGGAAGAAGGCCGCAAACAGGAGCAGCGTGCCGTGCAGCCACAGCTGGCGCTGCACCGGAAATCGCCCCAGCCAATGGGCCCAGGCATAGCCGCCAAGCAGCAGCGCCTGATAGACCAGCATCGCGCTGTTCCACACCGCCGGCGCACCGCCCAGCTTGGGCAGCGTCATGCGCGCGACCATCGGCTGGACCATGAACAACAGGAACGACCCGACAAGGATCGTGACCGTGAACAGCCAGCGTGGCGGTACATTGCCGTAAATCGGCGTGGAATTCGCGGTTGTTGCGGTCACTGGGTCCAGTCCCCCCTAGCGATGTGATAAACGATATGGTCCGATAATTCCGGCGGAATGCCGGGCAGGCTATGGTCGAGTTCGGGCGCGCGGATCATGCCGAGGCGCTGCATCAGCCCCCAAGACGCGACATTGCCACGCACGGTCAGCGCGGTGACCGACGGCAGGCCAAAACGGTGGAAGGCAAGGCCGAGGCTGGCCTCCGCTGCTTCGCGGGCATAGCCTTGTCCCCATGCGTCTTCGCGCAGGCGCCAGCCGATCTCGGTCAGGCCATGCACCGGCGTATCCGGCCGGTTGGTGACATAAAGGCCGCAAAAGCCAAGTATCGCGGTGTCGGCCAAGCGTTCGACGATCCAGAAGCAATAGCCATGCTCCGCCTGACAGGCGACGCTGCGTTCGTACAGGCGGCGGTGAACGGCCTCTCCGCCCGGGCCAAGCCAGCGCAGCACCGCGGGCGTATCGAGCCCGGCCATGAAGGGCGCAATATCCGCCTCATCCCAAGTCCGAAGCCGTAGACGCGCCGTTTCGGCGATGGTTTCAGCCATTGAGGAGGCGTGCGGCGTGGGCGGCATGATAGGTCCATACCCCCGTGCATCCGGCGCGCTTGAAGCTGGTCAGCGTTTCGAGCACCAGCGCATCGCGATCCCCCATTCCGGCGGCGGCCGCGGCTTCGATCATCGCATATTCGCCTGACACCTGATAGGCGAACACCGGCACGCCAAAGGTTTCCCGGACGCGGGTGACGATGTCGAGATAGGCGAGGCCTGGCTTGACGATGACGCTGTCCGCCCCTTCTGCCAGATCCTGTTCAACCTCGCGCAGCGCCTCTTCGGCATTGGCGGGATCCATCTGGTAGCTGCGCTTGTCGCCCTTGAGCAGGCCGCGTGAGCCCACCGCATCGCGGAACGGCCCGTAGAAGGCGCTCGCATATTTGGCGGCGTAGCTCATCAGCTGAACATTGACATGGCCTTCGCTTTCGAGCGCGGTCCGGATGGCGCCGATGCGCCCGTCCATCATGTCTGACGGCGCGAGAATATCCGCGCCGGCATTTGCCAGCACCAGCGCTTGGCGGGCGAGGACATCCACTGTCGCATCGTTGAGGACATAGCCCGTGGCATCCACAAGCCCGTCCTGTCCGTGGCTGGTATAGGGATCGAGCGCGACATCGGCGATCACGCCGATGCTGTCGCCCAGCGCATCCTTGACCGCGGCGATGGCTCGGCAAGCGAGGTTGGCGCTATTGAGCGCCTCTGCCCCGTCGGCGCTGCGCAGTTCCGGCGGGGTATTGGGAAACAGGGCGACGGCAGGGATGCCGAGAGCCACGGCTTCGCGCGCGCGTTCGACAATGGCGGCCACGGGCCAGCGTGACACGCCGGGCAGGGTGGCGATGGGTTCTTCCGCGTCACCGGATCCGACAAACAAGGGCCAGATGAGATCAGCGGGCGTCACTGTGCGTTCGCGGTGGAGCGCGCGGCTCCAGCCGGTGGCGCGCGTGCGGCGCAGGCGGGTGTCAGGATAGGCGCTCATAGGCAAAGGGCTATCGCGCAAAGCGGAAACAGCGGCAAGCCTTTCGAGCCGGCAATGATTTAGCGCGCAACGCGGGCCGCCGGGGCTGAGGCGGGTGCGCCGGGCTGGCCGGGCGGCAGCGGTGGCGGCGCCGTTTCCGCATTGCGGACCGGAGCGCGCAGCGCAGCGCCGACCGGAACAGCCGCCATTTCCGCAAGCCGGGCGCGGAAAGCGGCAAGCTCACGGCCCGACAGAGCGGCGCGGGTGGTGAAACGCACTGTCCGCGGATCAATAGCCCGGCCGTTGCGATGAAGCTCATAATGGAGGTGCGGGCCGGTCGACAGGCCGGTTGATCCGACATAGCCGATCACCTGGCCGCGCCGGACACGCTGGCCGTTGCGCACGGCAATGCGGCTCATATGCGCATAGCCCGATGCCAGCCCTTCGGCATGGTTGAGTTTCACGAACCGGCCATAGCCGCCATTATAGCCGGCAAAGCTGACCACGCCGTCAGTCACTGCATAGATGGGCGCGCCGTGGGGTGCGCCAAAATCCATGCCGGCGTGCATCCGGCGATAGCCGAGAATGGGATGCCGGCGCATACCGAAGTTGGATGTTATCCGGCCTGCCACCGGCCATGCGAGGCCAGTGCGCTGTTGTCCGACGCCCGAGGCTTCATACCATTGGCGTTCGCCATCGATGGTCCAGGGCAGCATTCTGAGGCGCGGTTCCCCATTGCGAACCAGCCCGGCATAGATGAGCTCACCGACCTCGGTTTCGCCGGTTTCAGCGCGGCGGTGGGCGACAATGATGTCGAATTGGTCGTCGGCACGGATATCGCGGCTGACCGAAAGCTGGCCGGCGATCACGCGCAGATAGGATTGGATGGCGCTGGGCGGCGCCCCTGCGGCGCGTGCCGACCGGTAGAGGCTGTTGCCAACCCGGCCACGGATGCGAAGCGGCGTATCATCGACAGCAATGGCGATGCGTTCCATCCGCAGCGCGCCGTTCTCCCGCAGAAATTCAAGGCGTAAGTCGAGTGCGGCGCGGAAGGCGAGCGTTTCGAGCGGCCGAGGATCGGTGCGGACCGCGCGGCGGCCGAGGACGATGTCGAGCTTTGTTCCAGAGGCAATGTCCGACGGCGGGATAGCGGCGGCAACCATATCCGCAACCCGGCGTGCCTCCGAGGCGCTGACGCCCGAGCGTTCGAGCACGCGGATAAAGCTGTCACCCTGTCCGAGCGTGGCTGTGAGCTCTATGCGCGGGCGTTCCGGTGCGACGGCGAGCGGCTGGACCACATCGGTCGGCGCCATGCGGCGGCCGGTGTCGGCACCCCAGGCAAGCGGTGTGATGATGAGGGCCCGGCTTTCTTCGACATCGCGAGGGTCGAGCGGCGCGGCCATGGCATCAACCGGCTTGAGGCCGGGCCATGCGGCAATCGCGGTGCCGCACAGAAGAATGAGGGTGGTGAAACCGCGCCACCAGGTGCGCGATCCGATGTCCTGCCCGAGGTCCGGCGCCCAGTCGATTTCCGCAATACGCTCACGCCAGCCGGGACGGTCATCCTCATGCGGGACGGCTTGCCCCATGGACAGCGCGGCCCCGCCCGCAGGATTCGGCAAACCAGGTTCCGCTTGGTGAGGCGTGACGAACAACTTCTTGCGATCCCCCGCAAAACGGCATCGTGCGACATCTGGTTGCAGCTGCCGTTATCAGCGCCTGCGCGTCGGCCCTGTGTAATGCGCCATGGTTAATGTCAATTTAAGTCCATGGTGGTGTGAACTCATGGTGCGGCAGTCCTGCGCAAATACGCGGTGAACTGTTCCATTTTGCCGAAGCTTTTTGCTTGCCCCACGCGATGCGAAACGCGAGGGATGAGGCATGTCGCGTTTCGCCCGTTCGCCGCTTACGGCAGTCCTTGGACCCACCAATACCGGAAAGACCCATTTGGCGGTCGAGCGGATGCTGGGTCACAGCAGCGGTATCATGGGCTTTCCGCTGCGTCTGATTGCGCGCGAAATCTATGACCGGGTGGTCGCAGCCAAGGGCGAAGCGGCTGTTGCGCTCGTCACTGGCGAGGAGCGTATCTGGCCGGAAACCGCCCGCTATATTCTGTGCACGGCAGAGGCCATGCCGGTGACACGGCCCAATGCCGGCGGTTCAGGCCAGCCGAGCCAGGGGGCGCAGGCAGGCGATGTTGCCTTTGTCGCGATCGACGAGGCGCAGATCGGGCAGGACCGCGAACGCGGGCATATCTTCACCTCTCGCCTCCTCCATGCGCGGGGCCGCGAAGAGACGATGATCCTGGGATCGGGCGCCTTGGCTCCGGTCGTGCGGTCGTTGCTGCCGGAAGCCGAGATCGTCGCCCGGCCGCGGTTCTCGACCCTCAGCTATGATGGCCCGCGCAAGCTTTCGCGGTTGCCGCCACGGAGCGCCATTGTCGCTTTCTCCGTGGAGGAAGTTTACGCCATTGCCGAAGCGTTGCGGCGTTTTTCCGGCGGTGCTGCCGTGGTGATGGGCGCTTTGTCCCCGCGCACCCGCAATGCGCAGGTGGCCATGTTCCAGGCCGGAGAGGTCGATTATCTGGTCGCGACCGACGCGATCGGTATGGGCCTCAACCTCGATATCGCCCATGTCGCTTTTGCGAGCCTCAACAAGTTTGACGGGCAGCGGCAGCGGCGCCTGACCATCGCTGAAATGGCCCAGATCGCCGGGCGGGCCGGCCGGTATCAGCGTGACGGGACATTCGGTTCGGTTGGCGCGGAAGCGGCCTTTGCCGAAGAGGAAATTACGGCGCTGGAAGAGCACCGGTTCCAGCCGATCGACTGGCTCCACTGGCGCAATCCGGACCCCGCATTCAATGATGTCGCGGGCCTGATCGATAGCTTGGAACTGCCGGCGCCCCATGCGGCGTTGCGCCCCGCACCGGAAGCAACCGACCTTGCCGTGCTGAAGCGCATGGCCGGGGATGCCGAAGCGATGGAGCTGGTGACGGATGCGGCGCACGTCCGTCGCCTGTGGTCGGCCTGTTCGCTGCCCGATTTCCTGAAAGCCGGGCCAGAGGCGCATGGCCGGATGGTGGCGCGGCTGTGGCGGGACCTTGGCCAGGGCAAAGGCCATATCGATGCGGACTGGTTTGCCGGGCAATTGAAGGCGCTCGACGTCACCGAAGGGGCGGTCGAAGTGCTGGCCGAACGGATCGCGAAGGTCCGCACCTGGTGCTATATCGCGCACCGGCCGGACTGGCTGGCTGATCCGGCTGGCATGGCCGAAGTGGCGCGCGGCGTGGAAACGCGCCTGTCCGATGCGCTGCACAATGCGCTGACCGCGCGGTTCGTCGACCGGCGGACATCGGTGCTGCTGCGCGCCATTGGGCAGGACGCGGGGATGCTGCCGGTTGCGGTCGATGTCGACGGCGTTGTGCGGGTCGATGGAGAGGCGATCGGCCGGCTGGAGGGCTTTACCTTTCATGTCGATCCTGCCGCGCGGGCAGCCGACCGTCGGATGCTGCTGGCGGCGGCGGAAAAGCATCTAGCGGTGGAACTGGCGCGGCGCGCTGGTGCGCTTGCGGCGTCGCCCGAAGAAGCTTTGTCCTTGATGCTCAATGGCGAGCAGCCGCCCACGCTGTTGTGGCATGGCCAGCCTGTCGCCACGATCGAGCGGGGCCGCACACGGCTGTCGCCCAAGATCAGGCTCGATCCCGCGCTGGCCGCGCTTGATGCCCATATTGTTGCCGCCGCGCGCGCTCGGATCGAATTGTGGTGCGACAGCGGTATCGCCCATCATCTGCGTCCGCTTGTGACGATTGCGGCACGGGCGCGGGACCCCGAGGCACCGGCGCCGGTGCGCGCCGTGCTGGCGCACATTGCCGATGCAGGCGGCGCCGTGGCGCGCGACGAAGTGGCATCCTCTCTGGCGCAGATGGACCCGGCAGCGCGGGGCGAATTGCGGGCGCTCGGCGTGCGGATAGGGTCGCTCGATATCTTCAACCCCGCCTTGCTGAAGCCCGCACCGATGCGCTGGCTGGCGGCACTGGACGCAGCCTGGCGGGGCAGTGCCGGGCATGAGCCGCCGACACCGGGCCAAGGCCTGTTTCCGAAGTCTAGCGCGATGGTGCCGGTTGCGGCCTGCTATCGCGAAATCGGCGACTATTGGCTGCGGATCGATCTGGTCGAGCGTGTTGCCCAGCATGCGCATAATGCGCGCAACGGTTTTGAGGCCAAGCGCCGCAAACCGAAGCAGGCAGAGGCTGCGCAAGAGGCGATCGCGCAGGCGGTGGAGCAGGTGCCTGAGGAGGTGCCAGTCACGCCCGATCCCGCAGCTGCCACAGGCGATGGCGTGCCGGCGGAGGCCAAGGCCGCAGAGGGCCAACCCCATCGCGCGCACCATTTCGCCATCGACCCCGAGCTGGCGCGATCCATCGGGCTCCCGCTCGAATCGCGTCTCTATCTTTACCGCTTGCTTGGTTTTCGCACCGTCCAGCCACCGCGCGACATCACCGTCGAGGAGGAGCCTTCGCTGCTCTGGTCATGGCGCGGGCGGCGGGCCGACCAGCGACCAGCGCCGCGCCAGCGTTCGGGCGAAGGCGCGGGCCATGTGGCTCGTCCGCGGCGAGCGGGGGACGCGGGCGGGCAGCCAAGCCGGCGCAAGGATCATGCGCGCGGTGCGGGCCAGGCGCTCAAAGGCGCGGCGGCTCGTGGCTTCACATCCGGAGGCGGCAAAGCGCCTGAGCTCAATCGGCCGCGTGAACGGTCCGAGCCCAATAATCCGTTCGGCGTGCTCGCTGGCCTGTTCGGCAGCGGGGAGCGCGAATGAGCGCAGCCGGCGATGCCGCAATGCGGCTCGACAAGGCTTTGTGGTATCTGCGGCTTGCCCGCACGCGCGGCATTGCGCAGGCGATGATCGCAGCCGGGCATATCCGTGTCGACGGGCGCAGGGTTGACCGGGCGAGCACAAGCATCCGCGAAGGCAGTCTGATCGTCCTGCCGGGGCCACCGCGGATCCGCGTTCTCAGGATTGTCAGCCTGCCTGTCAGGCGGGGTCCGCCTGCCGAAGCATCGGCCTGTTACATCGACATGGGTGATGTCGAGGAAGGGCAGCAAATACAATCGGTACACGGGCCAGCTTGACGGGCGCGCCCCGCTGCGCATAGCAGGGGGACAGTGCCAAACGGGAGCCTGCACTTATGACTTATGTCGTCACCGACGCCTGCATCAAATGCAAATATATGGACTGCGTCGAGGTGTGCCCCGTCGACTGTTTCTACGAGGGCGAAAATATGCTGGTGATCAACCCCAGCGAGTGCATCGACTGCGGCGTGTGCGAGCCTGAGTGCCCGGCCGAGGCGATTCTGCCCGATACCGAGAGCGGCCTCGAAAAGTGGCTGGAACTCAACAACACCTATTCTGCCCAATGGCCGAACATCACGTCCAAGAAGGACAGCCCGGCCGACGCCGATGAATTTAAGGGCGTCGAAGGCAAGTTCGAGAAATTCTTCTCGGCCGAACCTGGCGAGGGCGACTGACGCCAGCGCCCGGCTCGGCTGCGGCCGCGCTGAAAGATTAGCCAAAAACAATATGTTGTTGCGCAGCCGGTGAGGCCAAGCCCTTGGGTTTAGCCGCATTGGGGCGGCTTTGGCCGATATGCGGTTGGGCGGCGGCGCCCCGCCCGGAGGGCACTGTGGGCTGCCCCGCTGGTGATGGTGCACTGCACTAGCGCAAATGTGACATTTGTGCTAAAACGCCTATCAACAGTGCGGAATCGCTTTAGAAAAGCGAATCGGCTGAGCCCGTTCGGAACAAACAGCAGGACTGCAACCACCCGCATCGCCCATCGGAGCCACCGTCGGCCGCCGGCTTAGCTGCCAGCGCATCATCCCGACGGCCCGACCGCTCCGGCCCCTGATCGCGATGCAAGGTCGCTCGTCCTCCTGCTGCACTCGGCGGGCAGCACGGAAAGGAATGACAATGACTGCTAAGGCGCACGCCTTCGACGTTGGTGATTATGTCGTCTATCCCAAGCATGGTGTCGGCCGGGTAATCGAACTCCTCAACCAGGAGATCGCCGGCATGTCGCTCGAACTCTATGTGTTGCGGTTCGAGAAGGAAAAGATGACGCTGCGCGTTCCGGTCAACAAGGTCGAGAGCGTGGGGATGCGCAAGCTGTCCTCCGACAAGACGCTCAAGGAAGCGCTCGACATCCTCAAGACCAAGCCCAAGGTGAAGCGCACCATGTGGTCGCGCCGCGCGCAGGAATATGAGGCGAAGATCAACTCCGGTGATCTCGTGTCGATTGCGGAGGTCACCCGTGACCTGTTCCGCCCGGACGACCAGCCCGAGCAGAGCTATTCCGAGCGGCAGATTTTCGAAGCTGCATCGAGCCGCCTGGCGCGCGAGATCGCCGCTATGGAGGAAATTGACGAGAAGGCCGCACAGGCCAAGATCCTCGAAATCCTCAACAAATATGCACCGCAGTTTCACCCGCCGGTGAACGCCTGATCGCTGCGAGGCGCAACGAAACAGACAAAGGGCCGCAGCAATGCGGCCCTTTTTCATTGTGCGCCCTGCGGGCTTGACCGCTGCCTCTTCTAGCGTATTATATCGGCAATACAGCTTGGGAGTTGCGCGAATGTTGAAGTCGCTGATGCTGGTGCCCTTTGCGGCGCTGACCCTGTCCGCCTGCTGGCTGCCCGATGGTGAAGAGGCGGAGCGCGAGAACCCCGGCGCTCCCGGCACGCCGGTGGCCGGTGCGGAAACGCCGACACAGCGTTACCAGCTCTCCGGCTTCACCGGCATTGAGCTGGCTGGTGCCGACAATGTCGTCGTCACGCGCGGCGATAGCTTTTCGGTGACGGCCAGCGGGCCGCAGGCGGTGCTGGATGTGCTGGTGCTGCAGGTCCGCGACGGCAAGCTGGAAGTGCGTCGCCAGCGTGGCAGCTCTGTTGACGGTGAGGCAACGATCACGGTCACCATGCCGGCCTTGTCGGACATTGCCATCGCGGGAAGCGGGGATGTTACGGCCGACACATTGACCGGCGAAGCCGCCGAAGTGGCCATCGCCGGCAGCGGCAATGCCGCGATCACCAATATAGCGGTCACCAAATTGGAACTCGCCATTGCTGGCGCGGGGGATTTTTCTGGCACCGGGACGGCACGCTCGGCAGAAGTTTCCATCGCTGGCAGCGGCGATGTCGCTGCACCCGAGCTCACGGCGGAGACCGGGGAGGTTTCCATCGCCGGTTCGGGTAATGTGCGTCTGAAGGTCACGCAGACGGCCAACATCGAAATCATCGGTTCCGGTGACGTCGAGATTACGGGCGGGGCGCGTTGCACCACCAACGAGATGGGCTCTGGCGACGTCCGCTGCAGCTGAGCGTAACTGGACAGGGGCGGGGCATGCGCGCACAAGCGCTGGCATGACTACGCCCACAGCCTCCCTCGCCATCGCCCTCGCCATGCTGGGCGGGTTGGCCGTTCCGGCATCTGCGGAGACGCGCAGCTTTGGCATCACCAGCTTTGATGCGATCGAGGTTCGTGGCGACACTATCGTCGATCTGGTGCCTGGCCATCGCATTACGGCCCGCGCCGAAGGATCACGCGAGGCGATCGAGACGCTGACGCTGGAAATGGAAGGGCGCACGCTCATCATCCGGCAGGCGATCGAGGGACGGTATGGCCCTCGCCGGGCCGAGGATGGGCCAGCGCGCCTCACCCTGACCGGCCAGAATGTTTCCTCTGTCGTGCTGCGCGGTTCAGGGCAGATAACCGCCCGCGGATTGCGTGGCCCCCAGGTCATTGTCCGCCTTGACGGACCGGGCCGGATCGAGGCCGAAATTCCGGCCGGGCGCGCTGTTGCGACCCGCGCCAGCGGCAGCGGCAGTATCCGGTTGAGCGGACGGGCGCAGAGTTTGCAGGCGATCATCGCCGGATCGGCAGCGGTGGATGCAGGCCAGCTTGCGGTGCGCGATCTGGATGTCCGCGCCGGTGGCACGGGCAGCAGCAGCTTTGCCGCCAGCGGGCGGGCGAGCATTTCCGCCATGGGCGAAGCCAATGTTGCGGTGGCGGGCAGGCCGCGCTGTTCGGTCACCAATGGCGGCGCAGGAACGGTCGTCTGCGTCGGGCCGCCTGCCCCCCGCTAACTCCGGTCAGCGCTGACCACGGCATCCGAGGCGCGCAGCGATGACAATATGCTCATCAGATGCTGCACATCCTTTACCTCTAGCGACAGGTCGAAGGCATGAAAGCCGCCTTCGCGGGATGACAGCCTGAGGTTGACGATATTGGCACCGGCACGGGCGATGATGCCGGTCATTTCCGAAAGCGTGCCCGGTTCGTTGCGGACAGTGACCGTCAGCCGGGCGGTGCCGCCCTCGCTGTCGCGCTGCCAGCGCACGTCAATCCAGTCTGCATCCTCGCCGCTGGCGAGAGAATCGCAGTCAATGGCATGGATTTCTATGCCCTTGTCGGGCCGGGCAAGGCCGACGATGCGGTCGCCCGGTACCGGGTGGCAGCATTCGGCCAACTGGTAAGCGACGCCAGGCGTGAGCCCTTCGATACTGATCGGGCGGGCCGGGTCGATGCGGACGCCGGCACGCTTCATGTCCGCGACCACACCGGGAACGAGCGCTTCCATCACCTCGCTGTCGCGCAGGCGTTGCCGCCCGACCGCATAATGGAGATCGGCAACGTCGGCGAGTTTGAGGCGTTCCACCGCGGCCTTGATTGCCTTGTCCCCGATCTTGACCGGAAGGCGGCGCACGATTTCCTCGAACAAGGTCTTGCCCAAGGCGACAGTCTCGTCGCGTTCCTTGTGGCGGACATGCCGGCGGATCGCCGCGCGTGCCTTGCCGGTCGCGACGAACCCCATCCAGGCCGGTTCCGGGCTCTGCTTTTCAGAGGTCAGGACTTCGACCGTATCGCCATTGGCGAGTTGGGTGCGCAGCGGCACGAGCCGGCCATTGACCTTTGCCCCCACGGTGCGGTCACCCAGGCGCGTGTGCACGGCATAGGCGAAGTCGACCGGGGTTGCGCCCTTGGGCAGCTGATGCAGCGCGCCCTTGGGCGTGAAGGCGAAGATCCGATCCTGATACATTGCCATGCGGGTGTGTTCGAGCAGCTCGTCGGCATCCTGCGCCTGATCGAGAATCTCGACGAGGTCGCGGATCCAGCCGGCCTGTCCGTCGGGCAAGGTTCCCTGTTTGTAGGCCCAGTGCGCGGCGAGGCCGAATTCGCCCTGACGGTGCATGTCGCGGCTGCGGATCTGGATTTCGACGCGCATATTCTCGCCGCGCATCACGGTGGTGTGGAGCGACTGATACCCATTGCGCTTGGGCGTCGAGACGAAATCCTTGAACCGGCCGGGTACCAATTTCCATTTGCGATGGATGATGCCGAGCGCACGATAGCAGTCGTCCGCACTCTCGGTGATGACGCGGAACGCCATGATGTCGGTGACCTGTTCGAAGCTGACGTGGCGTTCCTGCATCTTGCGCCACACCGAATAGGGATGTTTGGCCCGCCCGGTCACATCGGCTTCGATGCCCTCCGCCTTGAGCAGCGCGGCGATTTCCTCACTGATCATCTGCACACGGTCGATGCCGCCGCGCGTCAGCTTGTCGAGCTGGCCGGTGATGGTGGCATAGGCATCCGGTTCAAGCTCGCGGAAGGCCAGCAGCTGCATTTCGCGCATGAATTCATACATGCCGATCCGCTCTGCGAGCGGGGCGTAGATGTCCATCGTTTCGCGGGCGATGCGGCGGCGCTTTTCCGGCTTCGGGATATGATGCAGCGTGCGCATATTGTGCAGCCGGTCAGCGAGTTTGACGAGCAGCACGCGGATGTCATCCGACATGGCGAGCAGGAATTTGCGCAAATTCTCCGCCGCCCGCTCGCGCTCGGTTTCAGCGGCGATTTCTTTCTGCTCGATCTGGCTCAGCTTGGTGACGCCATCGACGAGGCGCGCGACCTCTGGCCCGAACAGTCGCTCAATCTCCGCATGGGTGGTGAGCGTATCCTCCAGCGTGTCATGGAGCATCGCGGTGATGATGGTCTGTTCGTCGAGTTTGAGGTCGGTCAGGATGCCGGCGACTTCGATCGGATGGCTGAAATAGGGGTCGCCGCTGGCGCGTTTTTGGCTGCCATGCTTTTGCACGGTGAAGACATAGGCGCGGTTCAGCGCGTCCTCATCCGCCTGCGGGTCATAGTCCCGCACCTTCTCAACCAACTGGAATTGCCTCAACATGCCTCTAGATGTGGCGCAAAACTGCGGTCATGCAACCGCTTTGTGCATATGCGAAGCATCGCGCCGTCCGCTGAAGGGCAGACGGCGCGGCGTTTCCCCGCAAGATCGGGTCAGCGGGCGTTGGCGTTGCAGCGCTCGATATCGGCGGCTGCGAGGGCGTTGCCACCGGCTGAAAAGGCGGTGATCGGGCCCAGTTCACGGACCAGACGGGCGCACACTATGGCCGGGCGGCTAGTGCCACGCGGGGCGGTGCAGGCCGTGCCGGCGCAGTTCCAGACGAGGCCGCCTGAAACCGTGCGTGTCGCCGCTGGCGCTTCGCTGAGCGTCGCGGTGTAATAAGCGCCGGTGCGGGTTTGCGCCTGAGCGGTCGAGGCACCGGTTACCAGCAGCAGGCCAAATATGGCTGCGGCCGCGAAGGAGCCGATGCGCTGGCCCGCAGACAAGCGCGCGGGGTTGGAGAGGTTGGTCATGGGGAGAGCCTTTTTGTAGGGTAGGTCGCTGGCAGTCTTGTTTGCTGACAGTCGCCAAGGGGGCAGCCATTAGGTTGCGAAATGCTACTTATCCTAATAGGTTTCGCTCTGCAACTCTTGTGATAGAAAATGCTTGGGATGCGCCGTAAAGGAAGGCAGACTGTGGGGATGGGAAACAAAATGCTGCGTGAGCCGCTGGCCGAAGGAATGGAATGTGGCCTGCCTGCCGCACTGGAAGCGATGGGCGAACGCTGGTCTTTCATGATCTTGCGTGCCGCGTTCAACGGCATCCACCATTTCGAGGAATTCCAGACCGAGCTCGGTATCGCCCGCAACATCCTGTCCAACCGGCTGCAACGGCTGGTCGGCCACGGCATCATGGAACGCCGTGTGATGGAATGCGATCGGCGCAAGGTCCATTATCGGCTGACGGCCAAGGGCATCGATCTGTTGCCGACGATGGTCGCGCTGCGCCAATGGGGCGAACGCTGGGGCTCGGGTATTCCCTCCACGCCGGTGCTGGTGGACGAACGCGATCTTCAGCCGGTCCGTGCCATCGTCCTGCAGGCGCATGACGGGCGGCCGCTGGGCATCCATGATCTGTGCTGGATGCACGCGCATGAAGTGCGCCCGCTGCGCGATGGCCAGTCGGGCGAGCCGGCTGTGGCGCTGGCGGGCTGAACCGGCGGTATTTGCATGCGTTTTTTCTCCTCATCGCCGACTTCTGCGACGGCAGAACCGCCGAGACCGCGCAAGCCGCAGCCCTTTTTCGAGGACAAGATCCGCGCCTTCTGGACGCTTCAGCTGGCCGGGTGGACGGCCTGGTTCGTGCTGCGTGCGATCTCTGGCCTCGCCAACGGCCAGCCGATCACGCTGCTGGCGCCGTTGCTGATTTCCGGCATCACCGGATTTTCCCTGACCCTGCTGCTGGCGGTCGTGTTCCGGACGCTGCTCCACAGACGTCCTTTGGTGATGTGGCCGTTGGTGGTGGGCGCGGTGCTTCTGGCAACGATCGTTTACAGCTTCATCGATGCGTCGATGGTGGCGATCCAGCCCGGGGCGGAGGATCTGCCGTTCACGACCCTGTTTCTGGTGCCATTCTATCTTGATGCGGTGACGCTCGGCGCCTGGTCTTCGCTCTATTTCGCGATCAATTATTTCCTGCGCGTGGAGCAGCAGGCGGACCAGCTGGAACGGCTGGAAGGGCAGGCGACGGCCAGCACGCTCGCCATGCTGCGTTACCAGATCAATCCGCATTTCCTGTTCAATACGCTCAACAGCATATCGACGCTGGTGCTGCTGAAGCAGACCGAGCCCGCCAATGCGATGCTTTCCAAGCTGTCCGCGTTCCTGCGCTACACACTGGTCAATGAACCGACGGCCGAGGTGACGCTCGAGCAGGAGGTGGAAACGCTCAAACTCTATCTCGAGATCGAGAAGATGCGCTTTGAGGACCGGCTGCGGGTTCGGTTCGATGTCGATCCGCGCGTTGCGCAGGCGCGGCTGCCCTCGCTGCTGCTCCAGCCGCTGATCGAAAATGCGATCAAATATGCGGTGACCCCGTCCGAAGAAGGCGCCGACATCATCCTCACCGCGCATCTGGTCGGCCAAAATGTCCGTATCGTCGTGTCCGATTCGGGCGGCGGGTTGAATCCGGACATGTCCGTTCCCACCAGTTCAACAGGTGTCGGCCTCGCCAACATTCGCGACCGGCTGACACAAGCTTATGGTGAGGCGGCCAGTTTCGATGCACGCCATGCATCGGGTGGTGGCTTTACCGTGACGATCGAAATGCCCTTTGTGGCGCCGCGGGCGATTGCCCCGTCGTCCGAGGCCGAACAGAAAGCCAGCCTGACGGCATGACCATCCGCACCATCCTCGTCGACGATGAAAGCCTCGCCATCCAGGGCCTGACCCTGCGGCTCGAACCCTTTGCCGACGTCGAGATCATCGACACCGCGCAAAACGGGCGCGAAGCCATCCGCAAGATCAAGACCCACAAGCCCGATCTTGTCTTTCTCGACATCCAGATGCCGGGGTTTGACGGATTTTCGGTCGTGCAGGGTCTGATGGATGTCGAGCCGCCGCTGTTCGTGTTTGTCACCGCCTATGCCGATCATGCGATCAAGGCGTTCGAAGCGCAGGCGATGGATTATCTGCTGAAGCCGGTCGATCCCCAGCGTTTGGCCGATGCGCTTGATCGTGTGCGCCGTCGTCTGTCCGAGAAAAAGGCTGGCGAGGAGGCCGAGCGCCTGAAGGAAGTGTTGGCCGAGGTGGCCCCTGAGGCGGCCGAGCAGGTCTCCGGCGACGACAGCGAACTGGTCAGTTCCAGCCGTTTCGAGAAGCTCATCAACATCAAGGACCGCGGCCAGATTTTCCGTGTTGATGTCGATACGATCGAGCGGATCGAGGCGGCCGGCGACTATATGTGCATCTATACGGCGGACAATTCGCTGATCCTCAGGGAAACGATGAAGGATCTCGAAAAGCGGCTGGACCCGCGCGTGTTCCAGCGCGTCCACCGCTCATGGATCGTCAATCTCGGCCTCGTGCGCCAGGTGAAGCCGCATACCAATGGCGAATGTTTCCTGGTCCTCGAATCGGGCGCGGACGTGAAAGTGAGCCGCAGCTATCGCGATGTGGTGGCGCGCTTCGTTCACTGAGCCTTGCGTGACCGGCGGGCGACAGCCTAGCCTTGGCGCATGACAATGTTCGGCAGGATCAGGGATTGGGCACACCGCATGCGGCGCGATGCGCTGGCGATGTGGATTGCCGCCCGTTCCCCAGAAACGCCGCTCGGTGCGAAACTGCTTGCAGCGGCAGTGGCTGCCTATGCTTTCAGCCCCATCGACCTCATTCCCGATTTCATACCGGTGCTGGGGATGCTCGACGATATTGTCATCGTTCCTTTGGGCATTGCCATCGCGCTGCGGCTGATGCCCGATGATCTGATCGACCGGTATCGCGCCGAGGCGGAGGAATGGTCGCACCAGCCGAGCAGCGTCATCGGTGCGCTGGCGATCATCGCGCTGTGGCTGGCGGTGATTGTCTGGATCAGCTGGGAAGCGCTGAAATACGTCTGAGCGGAATCAGCCCCTGCGGCTGGCAAAGAATGCGCGCAGCAGTTCGGCGGATTCGCCGGCCATGATGCCGCCATAGCATTCGGGCGCATGGTGGATGGTTGGCTGGCCGAACAATGCCGGCCCATGCGCCACCGCCCCCCCCTTGGGATCATCGGCCGCCCAGTAGAGGCGGGCGATGCGGGCATGGGCAATCGCGCCGGCGCACATCGCGCAGGGCTCCAGCGTCACCCACAGGTCGCATCCGGTCAGCCGTTCGCTGTTGATGGCAACGGAAGCTGCGCGAATCGCCGCGATTTCTGCATGCGCTGTCGGATCATGCTGGGTGCGCGGCGCATTGGCCCCTTCGCCGATGATCTGCCCGTCCCGCACCACCACCGCGCCGACCGGCACCTCGCCGGCCGCGGCGGCGGCCCTTGCAAGCTCCAGTGCGCGTGCCATGAAGGGGGAGGATGGAAAGCCGGACATTCCGCCAGCCCCTAGCGTGCCCCGCGCCGCTTGACGAATCTCTCCTGCACCGCTAGGCGCGCAGCCTTTCCCGTATCAGCAAGACCAAGGGTTCCAAGATCATGTCGCGCGTTTGCGAACTTACCGGCAAGGGCCGCCAGACGGGCCACAATGTGTCCCACGCCAACAACAAGACCAAGCGCACGTTCCTGCCGAACCTGCACAATGTGACTCTGATCTCCGATACCATGGGTCAGAGCTACAAGCTGCGCGTGTCGACCCACGGTCTGCGTTCGGTCGAGCATAATGGCGGTCTCGACAACTGGCTGCTGAAGACCAAGGACGAGCTGCTGTCGCTCAAGGCCCGTCGCCTGAAGCGCGACATCGCCAAGAAGCAGGCCGCAACCGCCGCCTAATCAAGCCGTTAGCGGCACTGTGAAGGCCCCGGCACGTCGAGTGCGCGGGGCCTTTCGCTTGTCCGGGCCGGCGCCTGTGGCCAATCTAGCCCCAGCAACAGGGTGCGTTGCAGCCCGTTGAAATTGTCATCGGACAGCAGCCAGATACGCGTTTCCGGCCCACTGCCGCTGACAGCCACGCCTTCGTAATTTTCCGCGAGAGGGTGGTGGGCGATGCGCGCGAGCGGTTCACTCCGCCACATCGCATTCGGCCTTATGGTGGCCGGGTCAGCGATCGCGAGGGTTGTACGCCAGCCGCGCAACGGCCCGATCTTGCGATGGAGCAGAAGGATGCGCCCGTCGGGCAACTGGGCAGCATCGGTCACATTGCCCATGCCCTGCGCGTCATAATCGAAGGCGGTGGCGGCGTTCGGACAGACCAATGGATCGCCTGCAAACAGCAGCGCTGCCGTGCCGCCGGCCTTGCCGCGCGCGCGCTCCGCGAGGATCAGGAACCGGCCATCGGGGAGGCGCAGCATCGCCTCTGCTCCGCCATTGCCGGGCCAGCGACGCATGGCGATCGGTCGGACGCGATCTTCAACTTCGCCGCGAGCGGCTGACAGGCGCAGAATATCGTGCCGCTGTTCGGTGGCGATCCACACCGTGTCGCCTGCAACCGCGATCGATTCGCTGTCGATGCCCTGCCAGCGCGGCAGCAGCGGGCGGATGAATATATTTCGGCTGGTACCATCCCGATCCAGCGTAAAGCCGGTCAGGCTGCCCCGGTCCCCGGTAATCAGAAAGCGTCGATCGCCCGTGAGCGCGAGGCCGGACAGGCCACCGAGCCGCCCATTGGGGGAGGAGATGGCCCATGCTTCTGCAACGCGCAGCGGACCGATGACATGGTCCGTGCCATCCAGCGCAACCGGCGTCGCGATGATGATCGGGCGCGTGTCTTGCGGCGGGACGATCCTGCCCGCCCAAGTCTGCGGTAGCAGCAGCACAGCAAGCAACAGGGATAGGCAAAGGCGGCGCATGGCCCTGTGGCGATAGGCAGGCGGATGGAGCGCCGCAAGCTGAACGGCAGGCAACAATCTCATTCAGGATGCGATCAGCCCGAATCACCTAGACCATCGTCATCGGGAGCAACGGCCCTGAGACGAAGGAGACGACTCATGAACAAGACCATGCTGGCCCTCGCCACTGCGGCTGCTGCGCTCACCAGTTTTGGCGCCGTTCCGGCTGCCGCCCAATATTATGATTATGGCGACGGCTATTATGAGCATCAGGACAGCCGCTATGATCGCCGGTACGACCGGCGCGCGGACCGGCGCTACGACCGCCGATATGACCGTCGCCAGGACCGCCGTTATGACCGGCGCTACGACAACCGCTACGACAACCGCTACGACGACCGCTATTATCGCAACCGCTGCGACAATGGCTCGGGCGGCACCATCATTGGCGCGATTGCCGGTGGATTGGCTGGTCGCGAGATCGCCGGACGCCGGGGTGACCGGACAGCTGGTGCCATCATTGGCGGGGCCGTTGGCGCTCTGGCAGGCCGCGCCATCGACCGCAGTGATGACCGCTGCCGCCGTTAAGGCTTGAGCAGGCGGGCGTACCATGCCCCTCTCGACGTTCGCCTGACTTGGGGACCGGTCGCGTTTCATGCGCGGCCGGTCCCTCACTTTTCGGCCATCCTGCAGGGCCCGCCTTGCGCTTCGCCAATCCCCTGCTAGCATCACCGGCAAGTACCGGCATGCGTACGGCGTGGCGGAGAATATAAGACGGCGAGAATTGATGATGGCGGACGGGGACAGGCCCGATCCAGTCTATCCCCGAAGTGGGGCGGGGTCAGGTGGCGCAGGCATGGTGCCCGCCCGCGCCCCTTATCACCAGCTGCGACCTGCCTATGGCGCCCTTGACCTTGGCACCAACAATTGTCGCCTGTTGATCGCCCGCCCCGATGGCGATGGCTTTGTCATCATTGACGCCTATTCGCGTATAGTCCGGCTTGGCGAGGGCCTGATGGCCAGCGGCCGCATCAGTGACATTGCGATGCAACGGGCGATCGACGCGCTCGGCATTTGTGCGGACAAGTTGCGCCGGCGCCGTGTCGCCCTGTCTCGCGCTGTTGCGACAGAGGCGTGCAGGCGCGCCAGCAACGGGCCCGAATTCATTGCGCGTGTGCGTGAGGCGACGGGCATCGCGCTCGATATCATCAGCCCGCGCGAAGAGGCACGGCTGGCCGTGCTCGGCTGTCATCAGCTGCTTTCGCCGGGACCAGGCCCGGCTCTGATCTTCGATATCGGTGGCGGTTCGACCGAATTGGTGCTGATCGACGACCGCGATGGCGAGCCCGAAATACTCGACTGGGCGAGCGTCCCCTGGGGGGTCGTCAGCCTGACCGAACATTGCCGCCATGACAGTGCCGACGCGGTCGCGCGCGCGGCGGCCTATGAAGCGATGCGAGCCACCGTGCGCGGCGACATCCGCGCCTTCAGTGAACGGATTGCCAAGCGGCTGGGGGGCTTTGACGGTCACGGCCCGCGCCTGCTCGGCACCAGCGGAACAGTGACGACACTGGCCAGCCTTTATCTGGGGCTTTCCAGCTATGACCGTTCACAGGTCGACGGGCTGACTGTCGATACATCGGACATGCTTGCTATCTGCCATGACCTCGCCGACCGTTCGGTCGCCGAGCGTGAATTGATCCCCTGTATCGGGCGCGAGCGTGCCGATCTGGTGGTGGCGGGATGCGCGGTGCTGGAAGAAATTGCGGTAGCATGGCCTGCCGAACGCCTCGATGTCGCTGACCGGGGTATCCGTGAAGGGGTTCTGCGCCTGCTCATGCACGGGCGCGGCGCAGCGCCGATGGAGAGGCTGCAATGACGAGCGGACGCGGCGGCGGGCATGTCCGCGTCAAGACGGCGCGCAACCGAAGCGCGCAATCGACGCGCTGGCTCGCGCGGCAGCTCAACGATCCCTATGTGAAGCGCGCAAAGGCCGAGGGCTATCGCAGCCGCGCCGCCTATAAGCTGATCGAGATCGACGAGAAAACCGGCATCCTGAAGGGAGTGCGGGCGGTGGTTGATCTTGGCATCGCGCCCGGCGGCTGGGCGCAAGTGGTGCGGCGCAAGGTGCCGGCTGCTGCGATCGCCGGCATCGACCTGTTGCCGGTCGATCCGATCGAGGGCGTCAGCATATTGCAGATGGACTTTATGGCCGATGATGCCCCGGCATTGCTGATGGAGGCATTGGGCGGCCGCGCACCCGATCTCGTCATGTCCGACATGGCGGCCAACACTGTCGGCCATCCCCAGACTGACCATTTGCGAACGCTCGCGCTGGCGGAGGCGGCAGCGGAATTCGCGATCGAGGTGCTGGCACCCGGAGGCAGTTTCGTCGCCAAGGTATTCCAGGGCGGCACTGACCGTGATCTGCTTGTCCGGCTGAAGCAGGCGTTTGCGACGGTCAAACACGTCAAGCCGCCATCAAGCCGCAAAGGCAGCCCGGAATTGTTCGTGGTGGCTCAGGGCCGGAAGTAGTCGGGGCCTATTGTGCTGATCGCGCTGCGCTGATCGCTGCACGCAACTGGTCATACCCAACCGCGCCGGTCAGCATCCGGTCACCGATCACCCAGCTCGGCGTTCCATTGACGCCGAGATCGCGGGCCAGCGCGATATTGCTTTCAAGCTCCCGCGTGATGGCCGCATCGCCGAGCGCTGCGCTGTCATTGGCGACATCGAGATTGACCGCGGCATCACGGCGCGCATTGGCGTCTGGCGTGCCGGTTTCGAACAGGGCGCGGTGCATCGGCATATAGCGCCCGCGCCTCGCCGCGGCGAGCGCCAGCCGTGCGGCCGGCTCGCTGTCGGGCGAGATTATCGGCAGTTCGCGGAACACCACCTTGAGGTTGCGATCCTCGCGCAGCAGCCGATCGACGTCGGCGAGGCTCGCGCGGCAGAAGGTGCAGGCATAGTCGGTGAAGACGGTCATGGTCACATTCCCGTCTGCCGCGCCTGCCCATGCACCGGAGAAGGGGCGCTCAATACGCTCGCGATTACGCTCGACAGTTTCGGCGATCCGGGTGCGTTCCAGCCGCTCCATGGCCTGCGGCAGGATTTCGGGATTGTTGAGAAGATAATCGCGGATCACCCGCTCTGTCGTCGCCCGGTCAACGCCCGGACCGGTCCAGAAAAGGCCGGCGGCAAAACCAGATGCGAGCAGTAGCGCGCCGCCCAAGGCAAGCGTGCCCGGATGACGATGCCATGGCCTGCCGCCGTCCGAAGCAGCGGGCGGGGAGGCGCGATAACCGGCATTGGGTGGGGCCGGAGCTGCTGGCTCGTCAC
>ERZ1022756.77-NODE-77-length-35706-cov-14.584977_pt1 | contig 35706 bp, 37 predicted proteins | sample MGYA00520902_ERZ1022756 | MGnify/ENA primary metagenome ERZ1022756 (study PRJEB33162, sample SAMN09537601) | freshwater metagenome | isolation source: freshwater | place: Canada:Alberta | collected 2017-07 | study: EMG produced TPA metagenomics assembly of the...
GGAATGCCAAGCAGAGTCAAATGCTTGCATTCTTTAGTTGCCCACTCGCTCGCTAAGGGACCAGGGCTTAATCCCATAGGAGATTTGGCTTTAGAGTCCTGCAGCTGGTCGCCGAATCGGTGCGTATGCGAAAAGTAATCGCCAGCTTGATACTTGCTCTTCTAATTGCCTCGATGCCCCAGTCTGTATCAGCAGATCCAGTGCGCGATAGGCAGTACTGGCTAAGCGACTATGGATTTACAAAAGCTTGGACTCTAAGTCAGGGCGAAGGAGTAAAGGTCGCGGTTATCGACACCGGGATTGATGCCTCTCATCCTGCGCTAGAAGGAGCAGTTATTGGTGGAACTGATGTTTCTGGCCTTGGTTCCGCCGATGGTCTAACCCCAGTTGGCCAAAACAGTTATCACGGAACGATGGTCGCGTCTTTGATTGCAGGAAGAGGCAATAGTGGTGATGAGTCTTCCGGGGTTTTGGGGACAGCACCTAAAGCGCAACTGCTTTCGGTTTCTATGGCTTTCGGGGTAGATGGCATAGATACCGATTCTCAGGTAGCTGAAGGAATTATCTGGGCAGTCGATAATGGAGCACGAGTTATCAACCTGTCGCTCACAAGAAATTCTGTTTCTTGGCCCGAGTCTTGGGACAAGGCGTTTTTATACGCTTTTCAAAATGATGTAGTAATCGTTGCTGCAGTTGGTAACCGCCTCGATGGAACAGAACAAGTATCTGCGCCGGCAACAGTGCCAGGAGTTATTGCAGTTGCCGGAGTGGATATAAACGCTAACGCAAGTGAGCTTTCCTCAACCAGCGGTTTCACAATTGGAGTCACTGCTCCGTCAGAAGATTTAGTTGCCGCTTACCCAGGTGGTGAGTATCGAATCTGGTCGGGAACCAGCGGGGCTGCCCCAATAGTTTCTGGAATGGTTGCTTTAATCAGATCTTTGTATCCCGAGTTGGGTGCTGCCAATGTCGTGAACCGAGTTATAAAATCAGCCACCAAAAATGGATTTGAGAACTACTCCACTATTTACGGCTACGGCCTGATTGATGCTGAAGCCTCTTTGAAATTAGAGGTTGCCAACGTCTCAGAGAACCCACTGGGCTCACTGTCTGAATGGATCAGGCTCTATCGCAAGCAAGTACCCCAGGAGGTAGCCCCTGGTGAAATTGTCACCCCATTTGATACCCCGGTTGCAGAAATTGGTGTACCTGTCGGTATCGAACAGAGCATTTGGCTGCCGTTGGCTGGTTATGCTGGTCTAGGGCTGTTAGCCACATTTTTGTATTTCGCCTTTCGGCCTGCAGCCAGAGGCCCAAAGAGCATTAAGCGAAAGTAGTGAATTAGACCAATGCCAAGAATTCTGATTGTCGGCGGAGGCTATGCCGGCTTTTACACCGCAAGAAAACTAGAGAAGTATCTCGGAAAAAACGAAGCCGAGGTCACCATGATTGATCCGCTTCCCTACATGACTTACCAACCATTTCTTCCAGAGGTTGCCGCCGGGTCTATTGAACCAAGGCATGCTGTTGTGTCCCACCGCAGGCACCTAAAGAGAACTGAAATCATTACCGGCAGAGTCACAGACGTTTCGCACGCAAACAAGAAGGTGACAATCGAGGTTCCTGGTCTGGCCCCATTCGATCGTGAATACGACCACGTTGTCGTGACCGCCGGAGCTGTATCAAGAACCTTCCCAATCCCGGGCGTTGCTGAAGTGGCAATTGGAATGAAGACCATCGAGGAAGCAATCGAGGTCAGGCACAGGATTCTGACCAACTTTGACAAGGCCTCAAACCTTCCAGAAGGTCCTGAACGATCACGTCTTCTAACTTTTGTTGTTGTCGGAGGGGGATTCGCGGGTATTGAAGCCTTTGCTGAGATGCTCTCACTTGCAACGTATCTCTTGCGCTACTACCCAACTTTGAAGTTTGAAGATATCAACTTCCATCTAGTTGAAGCTATGAGTCGAATCATGCCAGAGGTTTCTCTAAAGACCAGCCACTGGGTGATCAAAAACCTTGAAGATAGAAGCGCCAAGATTCACTTGGATACTCAGCTGCTCTCTGCTGATAACGGGATGGTTGAGCTTTCCTCGGGTGAAAAGTTTGGTGCTGACACGATTGTTTGGACAGCGGGAGTAATGGCAAACCCAGTTGTAAAGCACACTGATCTACCAACGGATGAGCGTGGTCGCATCACGGCCAACGCTGCACTTCGAGTAGTAGATGGCGAAACTGTTGTTGAAGGAGCCTGGACTTGTGGCGACGTATCGGCAGTACCCGATCTATCCGGAGATGGAGTTGGCGGCTACTGCGTTCCAAATGCCCAGCATGCAGTTCGTCAAGGGAAGCTGATGGCTAAGAACTTGGTTGCAGCGCTAAGAGGCGAAGGGCTAAAGAACTACCACCACAAGAACATGGGAGCAGTTGCTGGACTAGGAATAGGTGTTGGAGTATTCCAGTACCGCAACCTTGCAGTCACCGGTTTTATTGCTTGGATCATGCACCGTGGATACCACGGCCTTGCAATGCCAATGTGGGAAAGAAAAATTCGCGTATTCAGCGGTTGGATTTCGAACTTTATTCTTCGTCGAGACGTAGTCTCAATCGACGCTGTTAAGCAACCTCGATTAGCCTTTGAAACCTGGGCCTCCAGACCTAAGAACTAGACTCTGGTGATTGCGGCCCCCGTAGCCCAATGGCAGAGGCAGACGACTTAAAATCGTCACAGTATGGGTTCGAGTCCCATCGGGGGCACATTTACAACCATCTAAAAAAAGCTAGGAGATCGAGATGATTACCCGCAGGTTAGGCCCTTGGCACTTATCAGCAATCGGAATCGGCTGTATGAATCCATCTTGGGCTGGAGGGACAGCTTTAGACCCACAAACGCGATCTTCTTCTGCAATTCCAGCTCTTCACGCAGCTATGGATGCCGGGATTACATTTTTTGATACCGCTGACATTTATGCACCAACTTGGAACAGCTACGGGCACAATGAAAAATTCGTGGCCGAAGCATTACGCACTTGGAACGGCACCAAAGACCAAAAGGACAAAGTTGTAATTGCCACAAAGGGCGGAATCGCAAGACGACCCGGAGAAATCTGGGGACGGAATAGTTCACTGGATTACCTGCTTCGAGCAGTTGAAGCATCTGCGGCCAGGTTGGGTTTTGACAAGATTCAACTCTGGCAGCATCACCGTTTAGATCCGACAATTGAATTTGAAACCCAATTTGAGAACGTATTGACTTTGAAACAGCAAGGTTTGATTGAACAAATTGGTGTCAGCAATTACAACGCCAAACAGTTGGAGATTGCAATCCGGCTTGGAGGGACGCCTGATCAAGGAGGAGTGGTCTCGGTTCAAAATGAACTGAGCCCGCGCTACCGTCACGAGCTTGATGTAATTGATCTTTGCGAAAGGCATGGAATCGCTTTCTTGCCTTGGTCACCGCTTGGAGGTTCAACCAATAAAGCCGAAGTCACAAATGGAAAAGTTGGAGTTTTTGAATCTATTGGGTCCAACTATGGAATCTCGCCATATGCAACTGCCTTGGCGTGGCTACTGAAACTCTCGCCCACGATTCTGCCAATCCCAGGAGCCACCAGAGAGGCATCAGTGCTGGATTGTGTTTCTGCAGTGTCGGTTGAATTATCGGAAGAAGACTTCGAGACCCTAAACGCCTCGCTGCCTGAGAGCGTGCCAGCGTCACCGGAGCTTCTGCCAGCACCGGCGTTTAGGGCCTAGCTTCGGGTTTGCTGAGATGAGTCACAGATGGTCCCAATTCGCCAGTGTGCTGGCTTAGCATTACAACTAGGAAAACTCTCTGTAAGGGGTAAAAAGTGGAAATCGCACTATTTGTTGTTTTGGGCCTAGCGCTGCTAATTGGGCTTTGGCTGTGGTCGACATACAACTCTCTGGTAGCTCTCAACGTTCGAGTTGATGAAGCTTGGAGCGATATCACTGTTCAGTTGAAACGTCGAGCTGATTTAATCCCTAACCTGATTGAGACCGTGAAGGGGTACGCATCCCATGAGCGCCAAGTCTTTGAAGCAGTCACGCAAGCGCGTGCTGCCACTGTCTCCCCAGATGCACTTTCACACCCTGAGCAAGCAGGTCAAGCCGAGAACATGCTACAAGGAGCACTGAAGTCTCTGTTCGCAGTTGCAGAAGCCTATCCAGTGCTTCAGGCAAGCCAAAACTTTCTCCAGCTTCAGGCTGAACTAAGTGACACGGAAGACAAGATCATGGCCTCGAGACGCTTTTACAATGGTGGCGTACGAGAACTAAACACCAAGGTGCTGCAGTTCCCTCAGAATCTATTTGTGAAGTCGCTCGGATTCCCAGAGCGTGAGTTCTTCGAGGTGGCAGATAGTGCAAGCATTGCCGAACCACCTAAAGCCAGCTTCTAGTTTTATAGACTAGTTTCATGTACTCAGCTATAGCTGCAAATAAGCGCAACACGATAATCATCGTGGTGCTTTTTGTTGCTCTGCTTAGTGGACTTTCAATCTGGTGGGGAACTGCCTCAGGCAATGGTTCATCCGCACTATTCATTGTTGGCTTTGTTTTGGTTTACACAATTTTCCAGTACTACATGGCAGGCAAGATAGCTATCGGCATGACTGGTGCCGTAGAAATACAAAAATCAGATAACCCTAGACTTTGGCGCATTGTCGAGAATCTATCAATAGCCGAGGGAATACCAATGCCTAAGGTTTACATCATCAACGACCCAGCCCCCAATGCATTTGCTTCAGGGCGCGATCCTGAGCACGCTATTGTTGCTGCCACCACTGGTCTATTGGTAATCATGGATGATAACGAACTTGAGGGTGTGATGGCCCACGAGCTTGCTCACATTCGAAACTATGACATTCGTGTTTCAACAATCGTTTTTGGCCTGGTTAGCGCTGTTGGGATCCTTGCTGACTTTGCTATTCGTGCAGCCTTTTTTGCTGGGGGCAGCAAGTCACGCGATGGAGCCGGAGCAATCTTTTTGATTATTGGAGTGGTGGCAAGCGTAATTGCCTGGTTCATCGGGCCAATCGTGAGCGCCGCAGTCTCCAGACAGCGCGAGTACCTTGCCGATGCCACTGGAGTGGAGATTACGAGGTATCCCGACGGATTGGCCAGCGCTTTGAACAAACTGGGCGAGTATGGAAAACCAATGCAGAAAGTCAGCGCTTCTATGGCCCACATGTTCCTAAATGACCCGATTAGACCTGGCTTTACAGAGCGCCTGTTCTCAACCCACCCCCCAATCCCAAAGCGTATTGAGAGAATTCGCACTATGGGGACTAAGTTCTAGCTCTGAAACCTAACTAAACTTGGGGGCTAGGTAGTTTTCTCGAAAGGCCTCTCATGACCAACCAGCCTCCGGTAGTTGTTCCTGCCTTGAGCGAGTTCGAAAGGGCCCTGGCAAACGTTAGACAAGTTGCCATTGAAACTCCAGTCCTGCACTCTCACTATCTTTCGGACCTAGTTGGCCAAGAAGTGTGGCTAAAGTGTGAAAATCTTCAAAGAACCGGGGCTTACAAAGTCCGCGGCGCATTTAATCGCATGAGCAAGCTGACAACTGAAGAGAAGAAAAAAGGTGTGATTGCAGCCTCTGCTGGAAATCACGCGCAAGGCGTAGCCCTAGCTGCTAAGAAGCTTGGCATCAAAGCGACTGTTTATATGCCATTCGGTGCATCACTTCCAAAGGTGGCGGCTACTCGAAACTACGGGGCAAAAGTAGTTTTGTTTGGTGCCACCTTTGCCGAGGCATTGAAGGCAGCTCAAGATCAGGCTAAAGAAACAGGAGCGATTTTTATTCCGCCCTTTGATCACATGGATGTGGTGTTGGGTCAAGGAACCGTCGGCGTTGAAATCATGGAGCAGCATCCAGATGTCTCAACAATTGTTGTAGCAATAGGCGGTGGGGGACTGGCTGCAGGAGTTGCCGTAGCGGCTAAGCTGACCGCGCAGGCCAGGGGCAAGAAGGTTCGAGTCATCGGCGTTCAGTCAGAAAACGTTGCCCCGTACCCCCTTTCGATGAAGGCAGGAAAGCCCACTGAGGTTGTGGGCACGCCGACAATCGCGGACGGTATTGCGGTTGCAAAGCCTGGTCGGGTGCCATTTGAACTCATCAAGCAACACATCGACAAAGTAGTGACCGTTTCAGAGGACGAAATCGCCAAGGCCATTTTGGTGCTGCTGGAGCGCTCCAAGCAAGTAGTTGAGCCCGCCGGAGCGGTAGCGGTTGCTGCACTTATGAGTGGCAAAGCAAAAGCCAAAGGAAAAACTGTTGCCATCCTGTCCGGGGGAAATATGGATCCCCTGCTACTGCAGAGGGTGATTCGCCACGGTCTTTCAGCTTCGGATCGCTACACCAATTTCTCAGTCATGCTTCCAGACCGTCCAGGACAGTTGGCATTGACCGCTGAGGTAATTGCTGGAGCTCATGCCAACGTAGTTGAGGTCCTACACACCAGGCACGGCAATGGTCTGCAAATCAGTGAAGTTGAGTTGAATCTATCGGTTGAGACCAGTGGTCATGAGCACAGAATTGAAGTAGTGAAGGCCTTGGAGAAAGCCGGCCTTCGACCAAGACTTGAAAAGCGTCGCGAAGACTAAGCGTTCGCTACTTCAAGAATTTTCACTGAGATTGCTTTGCCGTTAGGCAAGAACACCTCAAGTTCTTCTCCAACTTTTTTGCCGAGTATGGCACTTCCAATTGGTGAATCTGGGCTATAAACCTCAACGCTGTCATCGTTGATTTCAGCACTTCCTAGAAGGAACTTCTTCTCCGAGCCATTGAGATTAACAGTTACTACCAGACCCTGCTCCACGACACCGTGAGCCTTGGGTGCTTGGCCCACCTGAGCGGTCGAGAGAATTTCTTCGATGCGATTGATACGGGCCTCAATTTTGCCTTGCTCTTCTTTAGCAGCGTGATAGCCACCATTTTCTTTCAGGTCGCCTTCTTCGCGAGCTTCTTGAATTCGCTTGGCAATATCGCCTCGGGCAACCGTAATTAGGTATTCAAGCTCATCCGCTAGGCGGTCGTAGGCTTCCTGGGTAAGCCAGGTGGCTTCGTTTGATTCAGACATAATCCTTACAGCTTACTTTCAACGGCAGCTTGCAACCAAGCCCGTAGTTCCAAGTTCTGTAGTGTTCACGACTGTGGAAATCACAGTGGAACGGTTCGCAGAGGCCCCAATTTGAACTGTCTTGAACCCGACAACTGCATAGCTTTGGCTAAGCACCTGAACGTCGCATAGTACCGAAAGTCCCGGGTCTCTAGTTACCTCGAAGATTACCTCAGTAGAAAACTCATCATTCACCGTAAATCCAACATCTCGAGTGGTGATCTTTTGAGCATCGTCAATCGTGAAGATTATTGCCCAGACCAAGAAGGCGGAAAGCGCAAAAGCGGCAATTGAGATTGCAAAAACTCTGTCTCTTTTGCGCCTTGCCCCAAGGCCATAGCGCTGTTCCAACAGATTTTCACTCACTCGTTAAGGTTAACCGAGTTTCTTGGTTCATACTTGAGGTATGAACCTTCTCAAGATTTACTCAGAAACTTCCACCACTGGCGAGGTAATCATTGACGACACCTGGTACAGCCCCGGGGTAGTTGGATTCTTGGCGACCTTTGGGTTAGCAGCGGTGTCCCTGCTTATAATTTGGGACCTAGTCAGACGGATTCGGCGCGTGAGATACCGAGCTGAGATTACTGACATGCTCGACCAGGAGCAGGTAGTCGATGGTTCCAAAAGCAACCCCGAACGGCCAGCGCCCCCTGAAAAACCGCTTCGCTAGTTTCTAAGCGAATGATCCTGCCACTGGGGATAGACAAATCAGCAGCACGGCCACCCAGTGGCACATAAAGGCCAACACAGTGAAGGTATGAAATATCTCGTGGAAACCAAAGTGTCCAGGGAATGGATTCGGACGCTTCATCGCATAGAACACAGCTCCAAGTGTGTAGAGTAATCCACCAATCAAGATAAGTAGCATCATCGCAAGGTTTGCCTCGAGAAATTCTGGAAGGTAGACAACTGCTGCCCAGCCCATGGCTATGTAGATCACAACATAAAGCCAGCGTGGAGCGGAAATCCAAAAGACTCGAAAACCAATTCCCATCAGTGCAACAGCCCATATGGCGATGATAAGAATTAGCCCTTTGTTTTGAGGCAAGGCAAGCAAGGTAATTGGGGTGTAGCTTCCCGCAATAAGCAAAAAGATGTTGGCATGATCAAAGCGCTTGAGTGCAAGTTTTACCTTCGGGCTCCAATTAAAGCGGTGGTAGATTGCGCTAGTTCCAAAAAGCAATACAGAGCCGGCAAAAAATACTGCAGCTGCGACTTTAGCAACCAAGCCATCAGCAACAACAATCAGAACAATGCCACCAGCAATTGCCAGCGGTAGAACGCCAGTGTGAATCCAGCCACGCCAGGTTGGCTTAGTCTCCGGTTCGACCTGACCTGAAACCTGGGACAGAGGCAGATGTATAGGGGGGCTTTCCTGGGGGCTATTCGACATGATTCAACCCTAGTTCGCTTTTCCAGCGGTAACCTTAACAAGTGCGAAATCTGATTTATCGACTGTATGAGAATCGCCTTGAGCGTCAGCTCGATAGATCCAACATCCCCCAGCACATCGCCGTCATGCTAGATGGCAATCGTCGTTGGGCGGGAAAGAAAAATGCCTCAAATGCCAAAATTGGTCACTTGGCCGGCGCCCAAAAAATATTCGATTTCCTTTCATGGTGTGATGACCTCCAGGTTCCAGTAGTTACTCTTTATCTACTCTCGACAGAGAATCTAAAAAAACGCGATTCCGAAGAACTTAGGGACCTACTGGTTATCCTCACCGAACTTGCTCAGGAAATGGTCAGGCTTGGAAACTGGAAGCTTCGCTTAGTTGGAGATCGAAGCTCGCTTCCCTCAAGTTTTCTTGAGAGCTTGGAGCAATGTGAGATTGCGAGCCGCGAGTCTAAGGGAGCTCAAGTCAATTTGGCCATCGGCTATGGCGGTCGTCAAGAAATAACCGACGCCATACGCTCCATTGTTAGGGACTCGATCAGTGGTGGCGCGGACCTTGAGGAACTAGCTGAATCCCTGACCCCAGAGTTAATAGCCAAACACCTTTACACGTCGGATCAGCCAGATCCTGATTTGATAATCAGAACTTCAGGCGAGCAAAGACTCAGTGGGTTTTTGTTGTGGCAGTCCAGCAACTCCGAGCTGTACTTCGAAGAGGCTCTCTGGCCAGATTTTCGCCGAGTGGACTTTCTTCGGGCAATCAGGGCTTTTGCTGGCCGCCAGAGACGTTTCGGAGCCTAGGCAAACCTTGATTCGGGCGTGTTGCTAGCAGGCCAGAGCAGCTAAAGGATTTACCTTAAAGCTAAGCCTGAATCTATGGAGGACTAGTTGCCTAAAGCCGAAGCCAATTCCCCCGCCAAGACACAATCAAAAAACGACCAGGCGGTGAGAACCTTCGTTCTGGATACTTCGGTACTGCTCTCAGACCCCAAGGCCATGTTCCGCTTCGCTGAGCATGAAGTGGTCATTCCAATAGTGGTGATAAACGAGCTGGAGAAAAAGCGCCATGACCCAGAAATTGGATACTTTGCTCGGGTAGCTCTTCGACACCTTGATGATCTTCGCCAAAAACACCAGCGTTTAGACTTCCCAATCGAAGTTGGAGATAAAGGAACTCTTCGAGTAGAGCTAAATCACAGTGACCAGTCGGTTTTGCCAACAGGCTTCCAGCTGGGCGATAACGACTCGCGTATTCTTTCGGTGGCCATGAATCTTTCCAATGAAGGATTCAACGTGACCGTTGTTTCAAAGGATCTACCTATGAGAGTGAAAGCCGCCAGCTTGGGAATGCTTGCCGAGGAGTATCTAAACGAGCTTGCGACCGATTCAGGTTGGAGCGGAATCAGTGAACTTGCACTGAGTGCAGATCAGATGGCTGATCTCTATGACAACGAGGAAATCATTCACCCTGAAGTTGCCAATCTTCCAGTCAACAGCGGATTGGTAATCGCCTCCGAGCGGGGTCATGCTCTAGGTCGGGTTACCTCAGGTAAGACGGTCAAACTGGTTCGAGGCGATCGCGGAGTATTTGGTGTTCAAGGTCGATCCGCTGAGCAACGTTTGGCAATTGACTACCTGCTGGATCAGGAAATAGGCATTGTTTCAATGGGGGGCCGTGCTGGTACCGGAAAGTCCGCATTGGCGCTTTGTGCAGCACTGGAAGCGGTCGTTGAAAGGCGCCAGCACAAGAAAATCATGGTCTTTAGGCCCATCTATGCCGTTGGAGGTCAGGAACTTGGTTACCTGCCAGGAACTGAGGCTGAAAAGATGAACCCTTGGGGTCAGGCAATCTTTGACACCCTGAGTGCTCTGGTCTCCAAGGAGGTTATTGAGCACATCCAAGACCGAGGGCTGCTAGAGGTGCTACCACTAACCCACATCCGTGGCCGCTCGCTACACGATAGCTTCGTAATCGTAGACGAAGCCCAATCTCTAGAGCGCAATGTCTTGCTTACAGTTTTATCTCGCATTGGTCAAAACTCCAGAGTGGTCTTGACTCACGATGTTGCTCAGCGAGATAACTTAAGAGTCGGCAGGCATGACGGCATTGCCTCCGTGATTGAAACCCTTAAAGGGCAGTCACTATTTGCGCACATCACCCTGACTCGTTCCGAAAGAAGTGCAATCGCTGCCCTAGTCACGGAGCTTTTAGACAGATAAGCACCTGGGGATAACTTTCTCGGTAACGGGAAAGTGTCAATACTCTGATCCGGTGTTTGAAAATCTCTCCTCGTTGTTTTCGGCACTCGGTCTTGGCTATCTGGTCATTACGGCTTGGCCCTTAGCCAAGACCGATATTCTTGAGCGCAGACTTCCAAACAAATTTGTACTTCCCGCCTTCCCAATCACATGGCTCGGTCAGCTAATGGCTGGCGCTCTGGGTGCCGGCTTTGTAAACATGCTTTGGGCTTTTCTTGCTGCCCTGACCACTTTTGTTATCTCGCTAGCGATTAACCGTTTAGGTCTTTTGGGTATGGGTGATGTGAAGCTTATGGCCGCAATGTCACTGGCTCTTGGGTGGTATTCGCCGGTCCTGCCAATAATTGCGCTCGGACTGAGTTTTCTAATCGCTGGTTTGGTTGCTGTTGGGCTTTTGGCAAGTAAGAGAGTTAAGCTTGGGGGCTCAATGCCATTGGGGCCTTACTTGATAGCTGGATTCTTGGGAGCGATTACTTTGGCGGCCTGGTCATAGAAAGGACATCAAGGGCTGCATCGAGCTGCTCGAGGGTCACTTCGCCGCGATCCACAAATCCCAAGTCAATGACTGCTTCACGAATCGTGATTGATTTGGCAACCGAGTGCTTGGCAATCTTGGCAGCTGCTTCGTAGCCGATTACCTTGTTGAGCGGGGTAACAATAGAGGGGCTCGATTCAGCTAGGGCACGTGATCGTTCGACGTTTACCTCTAGCCCCTCCACTGTTTTGTCAGCCAAAACCTTTGAGGAATTAGCTAGCAATCGAATTGACTCTAGAAGAGCGTTGCCCATTACCGGGATAGCAACGTTAAGCTCGAAGTTTCCCGAAGCCCCGGCCCACGCGACAGTCTGATCGTTTCCTATCACACGCGCGCACACCATCAATACCGCCTCCGGGATAACCGGGTTCACTTTCCCGGGCATGATCGAAGATCCCGGCTGTAGATCAGGGATTGCAAGTTCGCCAAGACCCGCGTTTGGACCTGAGCCCATCCATCGCAAGTCATTATTGATCTTGGTAAGACTTACTGCCAAAACGCGGAGTGCCCCGGATGCTTCAACTAGTGCATCTCTTGCACCCTGGGCCTCGAAATGATCGCGAGCCTCGGTGATTGGAAGCTTGGTCTGCTCCGCCAAAAGTTTGATTACGGTTTGAGGAAATCCCTTTGGGGTGTTGATACCAGTGCCAACAGCGGTTCCACCGAGTGGAACTTCGGCCACTCTTGCAATTGAAGACTCAATTCTCTCGATACCGTAGCGAAGCTGAGCGGCATAGCCTCCAAATTCTTGACCCAGAGTCACAGGGGTAGCATCCATCAAATGAGTGCGCCCGGCTTTTACAACTTCTGCCCAAGCCTTGGCTTTGATTTCAAGTTTCTTAGCCAGGTAATCAAGGGATGGGATTAGGTCATTTATAAGCGCTGAGGTCACTGCCAAGTGCACCGAGGTTGGGAAAACGTCATTTGAGGATTGAGATGCGTTGACATGATCATTTGGGTGGACCGTTTTGCCAAGGTGCTTGGTTGCAAGACTTGCTAGCACCTCGTTCATGTTCATGTTTGAAGATGTGCCAGATCCCGTCTGATAGACATCCACGGGAAAGTGCTGATCAAGGGAGCCTGTGATTACCTCATCGGCACTCTTTGCAATCGCGTTAGCAAGGTCTTTGTCCAGAACCCCGAGCTGAGCATTGGCTAGTGCGGCAGCTTTCTTGATCTCTGCCAAAGCCGAGATGTGAGCTCGCTCAAGAGTCGAGCCGGAGATCGGGAAGTTCTCAACTGCTCTTTGGGTCTGTGCCGCGTATAGTGCGTCTTTTGGGACTTTAACTTCGCCCATAGTGTCATGTTCAATTCGGTATTCCACGAAAATCGGGCCTTTCCTAGGGCTAAGGAACAACTGCTATGGGTACTAATTTACCGCTTCAGTAGGAGTATTTTCATCGATTAGCACTCCCAGCTGCGAAGCCAAGTCCTCGAGCATGTCTTTCGGGGCTACACCATAGACAAACACCGCATTGTTGTCGTACTCCAGAACCAGCATATAGTCCTTAGATTTTGGCGGATTGTTTTCTCGGGCGCTTTCGTAAACGCTCCAGCTTTTGCCTTGAATCACAACTTCGCCCGAAGGCTTGTTGGACTCGAGCATCAACTGAATCCAGGTTTGATTAACATCCATTCCCTGAGTCATTGCAAGAAATTCATCGTTAGGACCGACGAATCCTACGTACCAATTTGCGACACCATCCTGCGCGGAAGATCGATATCTTGCGGCGTTGGAATACCAGTCAACTGGAATTGTTGGAACCAAAAGTTGCACGGGGGCCTCAGAGGAGGCTTGATTAGCGATTGCCTTATAGTCAACCGGCTGAACTCTATTCGAGTCATCGCGTGGAACTGACAAAACCAGAAGCACCATAACGCCTACGGTTGCAGCAAGGGACAAAAGAAGATTTATAAGAGTTTGTCTAGCTCTTCGCTGCGCTGCGGCGCCGCTCATTCAGTAGAACTTTTCTTGCCCTTTGCAGCTTTTTGAAGAGTGTCACGGGCACCGGATAGCCACTGCTCACACTTATCTGCCAGAGCTTCTCCGCGCTCCCAAAGCTGCATAGAAGATTCCAAGCTGGCAGAGCCTGCCTCGAGTTCAGCTACGACTTTAACCAGTTCGTCTCTGGCCTGCTCGTAACTCATAGAAGCTACGTCGTTATTCTTCTCAGTCATTGTGTATCAAGCCTACTTTCAATCCGCTGTGGCTCCAAGATCGCCCCCTGAAAGAGTGATCCTTAGTGTTTGCCCCGACTTGGCCTGTTTTGGTTCAGTCAAAACGTGCCCATTGTTATCCCGAACAACCGCATAGCCTCTATCCAGGGTTAGCTTGGGAGAGAGGGCTCTAACTTGGCCGCGAAACCCTGTGACCAATAGCTGCTGTTTCTCCAAGTGGTTTCGAATTTGACTTGTAAGGCTTGTTTCGAGCTGGGAAATCTGCAGAGACCGTTCATCAACCAGGGTGAATGGATTAGCCAGAATGGGACGAGAGCGAATACCAGCAATTAATTCAATCTGATTCTGAACAAATCCCACCACTCGAAGACTTATTCGCTCAAGAGATTGAGTAATCTTCTTTCGCTCTTCGACTACATCAGGAACAATCAGCTTCGCTGCATCGGTAGGGGTTGAGGCTCGAAGATCAGCGACTTCGTCAGTAAGTGGCCTATCGTTCTCATGACCAATTGCGCTGACAATTGGTGTCTTGCAGTTTGCAACTGCTCGGACTACTTTCTCATCTGAAAACACCAACAGGTCTTGGAAGCTTCCACCCCCTCGGGCTAAGACAATTAGGTCTACCTCTGGGTCAGCATCAAGAAGTTCAATAGCTTTGATGATTTCCGGAGCGGCTTTGTCTCCCTGGACAGGGGTGTGTTGAACCTTGAACTGCACTTGCGGCCAACGCTTCCTAGTGTTTTCAAGAACATCTTTTTCGGCATCACTGCTCGCACCAGTGATAAGCCCAATTAGATGTGGCAGAAACGGCAGAGGCTGTTTCCGCTCCGGAAGGGTCAAGCCCTCTTTGATTAGCTGTTGCCGGAGTCTTTCAATTCGCTCGAGTAGTTCACCAAGCCCCACTTTTCTGATGGCCAGAACGTCCATGCTGGTTTTTCCAGAACGTTCCCAAAAGTCTGGATGAACTAACGCAACTACCCGATCGCCTGCAGTTAATTCGCTAACCGCTGCGAGAACTTCTGGCCTTCTCGAATGAATTGAGAATCCTTTGTCGGCAACAAGATCTCTAAGCTCTCCAAAGAAGACGTCTTTCTTTGGGCTGATTTGAGAGATTTGTCCCTCAACCCAGACATTACCTAGTCGGGTTATCCACTCTTTGAGAGTGTTTGTGAAGTTTGCTACCGACCAGGGGGTTTGCTCACTAGATACTCGGGATTCGGAGGATTCACCTGATTGGTTCTCCGACATGGCTATTCCTTAGGGAGGTCTGGTTATCTCTCGTAGACTTGGTGTGTGACCGAAATCAACAATACCGCGACCCGACGCGTGCTTCTGGCCGCCCCTCGGGGTTATTGCGCAGGAGTGGACCGAGCTGTTATTGCGGTTGAAAAAGCCCTTGATCACTATGGTGCACCTGTTTATGTCCGCAAGGAAATTGTTCATAATAAACACGTTGTTACAGGTCTTGAAGAGCGTGGCGCGATATTTGTCGACGAAGTTGACGAGGTGCCCGAAGGTTCCGTTCTCGTTTTTTCCGCGCACGGCGTTTCCCCGGCTGTAGTGAAGGCATCGGAAGCCCGCGGACTAAACACAATAGATGCAACCTGTCCGCTTGTGACAAAGGTTCATCGTGAAGTCCAGCGATTTGCCCAAGAAGAATACGACATTCTGTTGATCGGTCACGAGGGTCACGAAGAAGTTGAAGGAACAGCCGGCGAAGCCCCTGATCACGTCCAGCTAATCGATGGAAAAGACGGAGTTGCAAACGCCAAAGTAAAAGATCCGAAGAAAGTGATCTGGCTATCTCAAACCACTCTTTCCGTTGACGAAACCATGGAAACAGTTTTGAAGCTTCGCGAGAAATTCCCAACTTTGCAGAACCCCCCAAGTGACGACATTTGCTACGCCACTCAAAACCGTCAAGTAGCCATCAAAAAAGTTGGCGCCGAATCTGATCTAGTTTTGGTTGTTGGATCGGCAAATTCCTCAAACACAGTTCGCCTGGTTGAAGTGGCACTTGAGGCTGGCGCCAAGGCCGCTTACCGAATTGATTACGCTAGTGAAATTCAGGAATCTTGGTTTGAAGGGGTCGAAACAGTCGGAGTTTCTTCTGGAGCCTCAGCACCAGAGGAACTTGTCGATCAGGTTCTTGAATACTTAGCAAACAAGGGCTACGGCACACCTACAGAGATCACTACGGCCGAAGAAGACGTCCAGTTCTCTCTTCCAAAAGAGCTTCGCAAGGACCTAAAAATGGCAGGCCAGGACACCAGCAATAAGGTCAAGCGCTCCTAGGAGCCGAAGTCTGTTTCTTTGTGCGGGTGACCGGTTCGGTCATAGGTCGTCCAAATACCGATTTGTTTACCAAGGTTGAACTTCCCGCTCCGCATAAGCGAGCCATCTTTTCTATAGAACTTCCAGGCGCCATGCATCTGGCCGTCTTTGAGCTTTCCCGTGTATCGGGGATTACCGTTGTCGTAAAACGGATCTCGCAACTTAGGCTGTCGCAGACTTTCCAGCAGAACCCAGCTGGGCAGCGGCTTCAACAACACGAGCAGCCATCGACGCTTCTGCAAGCTTGCCCCAGACTCTAGGGTCATAAGTTTTCTTGTTGCCCACTTCGCCGTCAACTTTTAGAACACCATCGTAGTTTTCAAACATGTGACCCGCAATTGCTCGGGAAAATGCATACTGTGTGTCTGTGTCAATGTTCATCTTGATTACTCCGAAGCTCACAGCATCTGAGATTTCCTTCGCTGTTGAACCAGAGCCACCGTGAAAAACGAGGTCGAACGGCAGGGTCTTGGAATACTTTTGGCCCACAGCCTTTTGAATTTCATCGAGTAGTTCTGGACGAAGCTGAACGCTTCCTGGCTTATAGCTTCCGTGTACGTTTCCAAAAGTGAGCGCTGTCAGGTAGCGACCATTTTCTCCAAGACCTAGAGCTTCTGCGGTTGCCATCCCATCTTCAACGGTGGTGAACAAGTGCTCGCCCATGCCCCCTTCGACCCCATCTTCTTCTCCGCCAACAACGCCAACTTCAATTTCAAGAATTGATCCGACGTTCTTGGTCTTGGCAAGTAGTTCTTTTGCAATCTCTAGGTTCTCACCAAGTGGAACGGCAGAACCATCCCACATGTGTGAATTGAAAAGCGGCTCCTGACCGTTTTTGACACGCTCAGCGGATATTTCTAAAAGTGGTCGGACAAAACCATCTAGCTGATGTTTGGCACAGTGATCAGTATGAAGTGCAACGGTCACTCCATACCCCTTTGCTGCTTCGCGGATAAATGCAGCCATGCCTTGAGCTCCGATAGCCATGGACTTTACGCTCGCGCCTGACCAGTATTCGGCACCTCCGGTAGAGACCTGAAGGATTCCATCAGAGCCTGCTTGCTGAAGACCCTGCAACGCTGCGATTGCAGTAGATGACGATGAGACGTTGATGGCTGGATAAGCGAAGCTTTGAGACTTGGCTCTGTCCAGCATTTCTAGGTAGGCATCTGGTGAGGCTACTGGCATCTCTAGTTCTCCTTGTAAATTGCTGGTTCTTTTAGCTTGGCGGATAGATCAACATCTTCCGTGAGGAACACCTCAGGGAGATTGTCAATATTGTCTAGACCGCTGGTTGGCTGGCTCACCTTTACGGCGCCCCACTGAACCGCTGCCATAGCACCTACTGGCACGTTGAAGCTAACGCCAATGTCCTCATGGTCTTCAGGTAGCGGGTTCTTGGTGATCGCGGCAAGGAATCCTGCCAAGGTCGCATCGCCAGCACCAACAGTGTTGATCACTTCAACCGGGGTGGTTCTGGTGCCCCAGGCTCTAGATTTTGTGACTGCGAGCATTCCATCTGATCCCAGAGAAGCCAAAACACACTCAACACCGTGGTCGCAAAGTTCGCGCGCAGCTTCAATAACATCGCCGTTAGTCAGCAACGATCGTTTCACAGCCGAGGCCAGCTCTTCAGCGTTTGGCTTCAAGATTGCTGCTTCACCCTGCCTTACCCAGTAGGCAAGTGGCTCGCCGGAAGTGTCAAGCGCAACGCGAACGCCAAGTTTGGCCATACGTTCAAAGATTGGATGCAGATCAACAAATGTTCCAGTTGACTGATCAATTGGTAATGCGCCTGCAATAACCAACCACTTGGCGTCGTTATCCTTTACAGTCTGCTCGGTCAGGTCAATCACGCGAAGCCACTCATCATGGGTCAGTGGTTTTGGTGCTTCGTTGATTTTTGTGGTGGGTCCACCACGCTCAAGTACAGTTGTTGAGACTCTAATTGTTCCTTCTATCCACATCGGGATCAGGAATTTCTTGGATCCAGTTCGCTCAAGGATGTTCTTTTCAGCGTTTCCAATTGGAACAACACCCTGAGCTTCAATGCCAGCCAAATGAAGTGCTCTAGCAACGTTGATGCCCTTACCGGCGAGCTCTTCGCCAACTGAGTCAGCTCGGTTTACTGCACCTGAATGAAGGTTGGTAACTAGGTAGGTGCGGTCAAGAGTTGGAGCTGGGGTCAGAGTCACAATTGGTGACTTTGTGGTGTTGCCAGACATGCAGGTTCCTTTGTGGATTATCAATGGGGCCCGGAAATCAGATTTACCGGGGATTTTTTAGCTGCAAACGCCTTTGTTAGCACTTCCTAGAAAGTATAGCCAACGCCGCTTCGCACCCCAGAGAGGGCTCCAGCCCAAACAAAACCTAGTCCTTTGGACTGTCTGTTTGTAGCTCGCTAGCGGTGATGCTATCTGGCGCTGACTCCAGAGGTGCGGGCGAGATGATCTGATCGGTGCCTAACTGGTTTTCGTCCAGGTCATTTAGTTTTCTGGCGGTTACCAAAACTCTGGATTCGAGAGATGAGACAAAAACGTTGTAGTCCTTAACTGTGGAAGTAATTGAACGGCCAAGTTTGTCCGCGTGCTCGGCAATTTTTCCAATGCGTTCATACAGTTCTTTACCAAGTTTGATCATGGTTCGAACCGAACCCTCATCAGCGTTTTGGCGCCAGATGTAGTTGATGGTTTTTAGAACAGAGAACAAGCTTACGGGCGAAGCTAAGGCAACGTTTTTCTTAAACGCATATTCCAACAAGGCTGGATCTGCATCTAGGGCAGCCGATAGGAGAGATTCAGAAGGAACGAATGCAATCACAAAATCGGGTGAGGCATTTAGTCCAGTCCAATACTCTTTCCCAGAAAGAGCATCGATATGACCCTTCATGGCTTTGACGTGAGCTGCAATCAATTCTGCTCTTCTTCTCGCCTCGTCACCTTCGGCAAGTTCTGAGATGGCTGAGGCTTCCTGATAGGAATTAAATGGAACCTTCGAATCAATTGCTAGAGATTTTCCACCCGGCAGGTTGATGATTAGGTCGGCGCGCCCAGAACCGCCATCGGTTGAAAAGGTTGCCTGCTCATTGAAGTCGGCATGCTTTATAAGCCCTGCTAGTTCAACTAGTTTTCTAAGCTGAGTTTCTCCCCAGACTCCTCGGATGGAGTTTGACGACAAAGCTTGTGAAAGCGCTTGCGTGGTCTTCCTAAGTTGATCATCTGATGCAATTGCATTCTTAAGCTGTTCCTGGATGGTTCCGAATTGCTCGGTCCGTTCTTTTTCTAGCGCTTTGACAGAAATCTGCATCTGCTCGAGCCGGTCCTTGACAGGGGCAAGCTCGGCAATCAATCGGGATTCTTCGCGCTCTCTAGCCTCGCGTTGTTTTCTATCTTCTTCGGATCGAAGCAGGGCTGTATTAAGGCCTGTGACGGTGGCCTCGGCGCTTGCAAGCTGGATAGCTAGCGAGCTATCGGATCCTTTGGTTCTAAAGCGCAAAGCGGCAACAAGCGCTCCAACTACTGCGCCAATAAGTAATCCAATAGATAGGTAGATAAGTTCCATGCTTAGAACTATGCCATTAGCTAGCGACAACCCTGGACAATGGCGCTCTAGCTCAGAAGCTACTCAAGGTCAGCTTGGTGGCGGCCATTAGCTGATCGAGATTTTCGGCTCCGTGCCGATTGGCGGCGTGGATGATGATTCTCGAACATGCATCGCTATCAGCAAGGGCATTGTGATGATCAAATTCTTCGTGGCCGATGGCATAGGCCACCTGATTGAGGCGGTAACTCTCAAGGTTGTAGGTCTTCCGAGAGATAAGCAGCGAGCAGCAGTAACTTATCTTTGGTAGCTCAGCTGAAGCAGCCTCTGCAGAAGCACGCAGCACCCCCATGTCAAAAGAAGCGTTGTGTGCAATCAGTACATCGTCCCCAATGAAAGCCAGCACCTTCTGGAGCACTTCAGAGTATTGCGGAGCAGATTCAATCATCTTCGGTGTGATCCCATGCACAGCTATGTTTCCCGTGCTGAACCAGTTATGCATAGCAGGTGGTTGGAACAAAGACTCGAAGCTATCCACTATCTGCCCATTGCGGACTCGGACTAGTCCAACCGCACAAGGGCTGGCAGGTGAGTTATTAGCTGTTTCGAAGTCGATTGCTGTGAAATCTAATGGCATGCTCAATAGTCTGCCAGTAGCTACCGACGGGTAGAGTGGTATCCCGTGGCTCTAACAATCGGAATCGTGGGACTACCAAATGTTGGTAAGTCGACCCTCTTTAATGCACTGACCAAAAACAACGTCTTGGCGGCGAACTACCCGTTTGCAACCATTGAGCCAAATGTTGGTGTGGTAAATCTTCCGGATGCCCGCTTGGACAAACTGGCAGAGCTTTTTAGCAGCGAGAAAATACTTGCAGCACCGGTATCTTTTGTTGATATCGCCGGCATCGTAAAAGGTGCCTCGGTTGGAGAAGGGCTTGGCAACCAGTTCCTGGCTACCATTCGCGAAGCCGATGCAATCGCTCAAGTGGTTCGTGGGTTCAGTGATTCTGATGTGGTTCACGTAGACGGAAAAGTTGAGCCTTCGTCGGATATCGAAACAATAAACACTGAGTTGATTCTGGCTGACATGCAAACCTTAGAAAAAGCCCGACCACGCATCGAGAAAGAAATCAAGGGCAAAAAGGCGGAGCCTGAGGCGCTGGCCGTTATTGATGAAGCGCTCGCAATCCTTAATGCCGGAAAACCGCTTTCTTCCAGCAAGATTGATCTGAGCTCAATCAAGGAACTCGGGTTGCTAACGGCAAAACCAATTATTTACGTTTTCAATGTTGACGAAGGAATCTTGACCGACCCCGCCAAGAAAAAAGCGTTGGCTGATTTAGTTGCTCCGGCCGAAGCGGTGTTTTTAGATGCCAAAGTGGAATCGGAACTAATTGACTTAGATAAGGAAGAAGCAGCGGAGCTGCTTTCTTCTTTGGGTCAAGACGAATCTGGTTTGGATCAGCTGGCTCGAATTGGATTTCGAACTCTAGGATTACAGACCTATCTAACTGCCGGACCGAAAGAAGCCAGAGCGTGGACTATCAAGCAAGGCTGGAGTGCTCCGCAGGCAGCTGGAGTAATCCACACTGATTTCCAGCGCGGATTCATCAAAGCTGAAATTGTGTCCTTCGATGATCTTGTGGCGACAGGTTCCATGTCAGAGGCCAAAGCTAAAGGCAAGGTACGCATGGAAGGCAAGGACTACGTCATGCAAGATGGCGACGTGGTGGAGTTTAGATTCAACGTTTAGACATGAAGCCTCTATATTTCGTAGAACGAAAGTTCCCGTTCCCGGTCGAAAGATTGTGGCAAGCATGGACTAGGCCCCCTGAACTTGAGAAGTGGTACAGCCCAGTTTTCTTGAGCGTTATACCGGGATCTGCAACGAGTGATCTCGAAGTTGGGGGCACCTGGGCGATTGCCGTTGATGTTTCAGAAAACGGCTTCAATGCTTATTTCTGGGGCAAGTACTCCCAGGTTGAGACCCACTTGAAGCTAGTTCACGATTTGAACTATTCCCAGGATGAGTTGGAATTTGTTCTAAGGGAGCCAAAGGCAGATGCTCATCGCATTGAAGTTGACTTCACTCAGGGCGAATCCGGTACCACTGTCCGGTTTTCCCAGTTTGGAGAAATGGCTCAAGACCAGGCCGAAGCTTCGAGAGAGGGCATGGAAAGCTACTTCGATAATCTTGAGGCCTATCTAGGTAAAGATGACAAGTAAAGAAGTGGATCAGCACCTAGCCGAGATTCAAGAACCACACAGGACCACTTTGCAGAAACTGCGAGAGTCTATCCTTGAGGTGATTCCTAAAGCCGAAGAAGTAATCTCATACGGATTTCCCGGTTACAAACTCAACGGCAAGATTATCTGCGGCTTTGATGCCTTCAAAAATCACTGCAGTTTCTTCCCGCATTCGTCCTTGGTCATTCCTGAGCTTGAGAAAGAGCTATTGAATTACAAAACCTCCAAGGGAGCAATCCAGTTTGCCTTTGATGCCCCGCTTCCAAAAACTCTCGTGCGTAAGCTCATTCGAACCCGAATCCGTTTGCTTGAAGAAGCAGGTAATCGCTAGTCATTTAGTTCAGCTGAAACTTAAGGCGATGTTTGCCAGGACCAAAGTGGTCCGCGAAAAGCCCAACCTGAACAAAGCCAAAACTTTCTAGAAGCCCTTGCATGGTTAGGTTATTTGGGGAAGTCAGGCAGGAAACTGCGACCAGATATGGGCTTTTCTCTAGTTCAGTTAAAAATCTATTCATAAGGGCTCTTCCCACCCCTTTGCCACGATGCGAAGTTGTGATTGCTAGTGTCAGGAGCTCCCATTCGTTCGAGCTGACTCTATCCAGCTGAAGCATTCCAACTGTTTGGTTATTGGATGAGGCAACAAATATCCCGCTGTCTTCAACACCAGCTTCAATTTCACCAGCAGGGGCAGGTTCTAAATCGATGTTGCCTTGAGGAAAGCATTCGGCATCGAGTGCCAATAGGTCAGGGAGATCTTCGAACTCGGCCAGTCTCACGGTCAATTGCATGAGATGTAGATTAGCAATCCACTGCAGGGATTTGGCGGCTAGCTAAGAGAACTCATTAGGCGACGAAGTGAATCCACCCTTGATTCCCCTTGTGGACCAAGTGCGCCTGCGGCAGTTGCCTCATCTAGCGCGCAGTCTGGAGAGTCCGCCAAGTGGGTACAGCCCCTTGGGCAAGAGCGGATTGTTTCCCATAGGTCCTCAAACGATCTAAGAAGATTCTTCGGGTCTATATGGCCAAGGCCAAATGAGCGAATACCTGGGGTGTCAATGATCCAACCATCAGCTAATTTGATTGCCCTGACAGAAGTGGAAGTGTGACGGCCACGCCCGGTCACATCATTTACCATTCCTACTGCACGGTTTGCTGACGGGGCAATGGCGTTCACTAGAGTAGATTTTCCAACTCCCGAGTGACCGACTAATACCGTGACTTCTCCAGCCAAAAGCCCATGCAGTTGCTCAAGGTCAAATTGATCAGAGCGAGTTTTTACAACTGGAAAACTTAATCCGGCAAAGTTCGAAAGAAATTCTGTTGGATCTTGTAAGTCCGTTTTTGTGACGCAAATCATTGGCTTGAGACCCGCATCAAGCGCTGCCGCTAAGTACCTGTCCACTAATCGAGTTCTAGGTTCGGGGTTTGCAGCAGCGATAACAATTAGCAGCTGAGTTGCGTTAGCAACAATTACTCGCTCAACTTGGTCAGTGTCATCGGCGCTTCTTCGAAGCAGAGTCTTTCTCGGTTCAATACGAACGATTCTTGCTAGACCACCTGCTTCTCCGGTGACATCACCGGTGAGTGCAACTATGTCACCCACGGCCGGACCATCTTTTCGCAATTCCTTGGCAAGAGTTGCATTCAAGGGGATTTCAGAATCCAAAAGGATTACCTGGTATCTATTCTTGTCAACGCCAACCAGCAATCCAAGGGCGGCGCCTTCGTGATCGGGCCTTATCTTGGTTCGAGGTTTGTTGCCCTTGGGGTTTGGCCTAACGCGAACATCAGTCTCGTCTAGATCGTGGTCGCCAGGCTCTGGTTCATAAAGCCAGCTCAAGCGTGGCCCTTCAGCATTTGCTCCCAAAGAGCGACAAACTCTGGAATGGTTTTTGTTGTCACTGAAATGTCTTCAATTTCAATCCCTGGAACTCGAAGTCCAATAATTGCTCCAGCAGTTGCCATCCTGTGATCCTCGTAGGTTTTCCAAAGTCCACCGTGTAGCGTCGATGGCTTGATGATCATTCCATCGGGGGTTTCGGTGGCTTGCCCACCGACGGAATTGATTTCGCTAACCAGCGCACTTAACCGATCAGTCTCGTGGCCTCGAAGATGAGCAACACCTCGGATTTGTGAAGGCGAATCTGCTAATGCTGCTAGCGCTGCAATAACTGGCGTCAATTCACCACCGGTTGAAAGGTCTATGTCAATTCCCGAAATGGTTCCCGTTCCTGTTACAACCAGATCGTCGCCTACTCGTTCCACTCTTGCCCCCAATTGCTGCAAGATGCCGTCGAAGTCATTTCCCACTTGCGTAGTTTTCTTTGGCCAGTTTGAGATTCTCACTGATCCGCCGGCCACCATAGCTGCTGCCAGGAACGGACCCGCGTTTGAAAGATCTGGCTCGATGGCTAGCTCGCCTCCAGAGATTTCACCGGGCAAGACTTCCCAACTAGCGCTACCGGTTTGAGAAGCCTCAACACCTCTTTTTTGAAGGCAGTCAATAGTCATTTCTATATGCGGCATTGAAGGCAAATGCTCACCAACATGAGATATTTTCAAGCCATTTTTGAACCTTGCTCCTACCAACAGAAGCCCGGATACAAACTGGGAGGAAGCCGAGGCGTCAATCTCGATTGATCCGCCCTCGACTACCGAACCTCCTTGAATTGAAAAAGGAAGAGACTCGCCACTTACCGTGACACCCAAAGCGCGAAGAGAGTCAATAGTTGTTTTCATTGGTCGCTTTCGCGCTGCCAGATCACCATCAAAGTCAATTTTTCCGCTGGCTAACGTTGCAAGAGCTGGGACAAATCGCATAACTGTTCCAGCTAAGCCGCAATCGATTTTGGCTGGACCGGAAAGTGTCTTAGGAGTGACTACAGCTGTTGTTCCGGAAAGTTCGATATCAGCGCCTAGTTTTCTAAGTGCCTCAATCATCAAACTCGAATCGCGGGAGATAAGGAGTCCTCGAAGGGTAGTTGGCTGGCTCGCAATTGCAGAAAGCACTAGCTCACGATTTGTAAGGGACTTAGATCCAGGGAGGCTGATGGTTGCCGCCAGTTGATTTTGGGTGCTGGGGGCGAGCCAGCGGCGGGAATAGCTTTCGTCAGTCATTGGTTTTAAAAGTAGCAGTAATGCAAAAACATTAGGAGTCCGCGGTGTCAGTAGTGCTAGAGCAACCCTCAGTTGCTAGGTTGTTAGACTCTGAACCTATGCCAATCCAGCCCAACAAGGCCACCGAGGACAAGATTCGGGACTTTGAACAACAGGCGATACCTCTAATGCCCCAGCTCTATGGGGCGGCCCTTCGCTGGACCAGAAACCCCTCAGATGCGGAGGATTTGGTTCAAGAGGCCATGGCAAAAGCATTTGTTGCATGGGCTCAGTATCAGCAGGGAACAAACCTTAAGGCCTGGCTTTATCGCATCATGACCAATACTCACATTAACAGCTACAACAAAAAGGCCAAAGACCCATCCAAGGGGGGGCTAGATGATCTTGAAGACTGGCAGCTCGGAGACGCTAAGTCACTGACGGCCACTACTTCCCGATCAGCTGAGCTTGAAGCTTTGGACAACCTTCCCTCGGAAGTTATTCGCAAATCTCTGCTCGAGATTCCCGAGGAATTCCGCATGGTGGTTTATTACGCAGTAGTTGACGGACTTCCTTACGCAGAAATTGCTGAGGTTATGGGCACACCGGTTGGAACTGTGATGAGTCGACTGCACAGAGGAAAGAAATTGCTTCGGGTGCTACTTGCGGAATACGCACGGGAACAGGGATATTTGTCCTCGGAAACAAAAACGGAGAAAAGCTAATGGCAGAGTTTGACTGCGAAGAAACAAAGTCGTTGGTGCACGAGTACCTTCACAACGAGCTGCGTCCGGAGGATCAGAAAGACATCACCACACATTTGGCACTTTGTGATTCTTGTGAAGAGGAATACGATCTTGAGGTTTACCTAAACAAAGCAATTTCCAGATCCTGTGATGAGGCACCGCCGAAGCAGCTGGCCGAAAAAGTTTTGGACTTTATAAGAAAGTCCCAGTCACACTAGCTTTGGACTTCTTCCAAGCCCAACCATGGATACCATCCACGGTTAAGTACCAACCAAGCCATTAGGCCGTAGCCAGTTTGTGCGGGCATGTTTCTGGAAGAAACCTCTAGCTCGGCGTTAAATCCTTCATGATCTACTAGCGGGTGGAAGAAATCCACAAAAGGTATGTTTCGACGTCGGCAAACATCTTCGTAGCCGGTTGCAAGGTGCTCAATTTCATAGTTGAGAGCCTTATCAAAACTTGGCGGAGGTCCAACTACAAAGACTGAAATGTCGTTTCGACGAGCTTCGTCAATGATTGTTGCGATGTTTAGTCTCGATCGAGAAACTGATATCCCTTCGCGGGCATCTGAGTTGCCAAGTGCTAGAACCAACCGATTGTCTGTTTCTGGTCGAAATCTTCGTTGAACCTCTCCAGCCCAGCGTTCGAGCAAACTTGCACTTGTTTCGCCGGGGGATGGAACGTTATAGATGTCGATGATCGGATCCTCAATTGGGGTTCTAGCTGTCACACGGCCAACCCAGCCGAGGGCCTTGACATCGCCGATAGCGGTTGTTGACTCGTCACCAAGAATGACGATGCGAACTTCCGCTCTTTCGGCCTGCTCCATTTAGCTACAGTGCCAACGCTCTTGAAATAACGTCAGCTTGCTCAACCGCATGACGCTTGGCTGAGCCAGTTGCGGGAGAGGCGCTTGCAGGTCTCGAGACCAGAGTTGCAACTTGACCATTCATATACTTTGGCAAGAAGAGTCCGATGTAAGTCCAAGGCCCTTGGTTTGCAGGCTCATCCTGCACCCAGTAAAGCTCGGCGTTTGGATAAGAAGCGTAAGTTTGTTTGATCTCATCTACCGGTGTTGGGTAGAGCTGCTCAACGCGAACTACAGCAATACTTCTGTCGCCTCGCTTTTCAAGCTCGGCCATCAGGTCCCAGTAAATCTTTCCTGAACACAGAATCACTCGTTTGACACTTGCTTTATCTAGGCCTTGGGTGTCGTCTATCACTGGTTGGAACGATCCACTTGTGAATTCTGCAACCGAGGATGACGCAGCCTTGAGGCGAAGCATTGACTTAGGAGTAAAGACCACAAGTGGTCGTCGAGGCCGTGTGAATGCTTGCCTGCGAAGCAGGTGGAAATGCGAAGCCGGAGTGCTTGGCTGGGCAACTGTCATGTTGTTCTCAGCACAGAGCTGCAGGAATCTTTCGATGCGAGCCGATGAGTGATCCGGACCTTGACCCTCATAGCCGTGAGGAAGAAGCAGCACCAGGCTTGAGTGCTGGTTCCACTTTTGCTCAGCAGAGGAAATGAACTCGTCAACAATGGTCTGCGCACCGTTTACGAAATCACCAAACTGTGCTTCCCACAAAACAAGAGCTTCCTTGTTTTCAATTGAATAACCGTATTCGAATCCCATTGCGGCGTATTCACTCAATAGCGAATCATAGATCCAGAACTTTGCCTGAGCCTCGCTCAAGTTCCTTAGCGGCATCCACTCTTGTCCATTTACTCTGTCGTGGAAGACTGCGTGACGCTGAACAAAGGTTCCTCGTCTGGAGTCTTGACCTGCAAGACGGACCGGGACTCCTTCGACAAGTAGCGACCCCAGGGACAGTAACTCTCCGAAGCCCCAGTCGATCCCACCTTCGCGACTCATTTCGACTCGTTTTGCTAGTAGCTGCTGAAGCTTAGGGTGGACGCTGAATCCAGGCGGGGTGTTGGCGTGAGCATCACCGATCAACTCGACAGTTTCCTTGGGTATAGCTGTTGGTCTAGTTATTTCCGGTGCGTCACTGGCGGTGGTACCGATGCCAACGCGACGAGGAATCAGTTCAATCGGGGCAGCCATTGCTTCGTGAACCTCAACAAAGGCATTTTCAAGCTTCGCCTGGAAGTCAGAGTTAGCGGCTTCGAATTCTTCTTTTGAAATGTCGCCTCGTCCAACTAGTGACTCAAGGTAGAGAGTCCTCACTGAACGCTTGGCTTCAATCAGGTTATACATAAGTGGCTGGGTCATCGAAGGATCATCACCCTCGTTGTGGCCACGGCGACGGTAACAGATTAAGTCAATAACGGCATCATTTTTGAATTCTTGACGGTATTCAAATGCCAGCTGGGCAACCCGAACAACTGCTTCTGGATCATCACCGTTGACATGGAAGATTGGTGCCTGAATGGACTTAGCAACATCAGTTGAATAAACAGTTGAGCGTGACTCAGAGGGGGGAGTTGTAAATCCAACCTGGTTGTTAATAACTAGATGAATAGTTCCACCGGTTTTATAGCCACGAAGAGAAGCCATGTTCAAAGTCTCAGGAACAACTCCTTGCCCCGCGAAGGCAGCGTCGCCATGAATTAGCACTGGCACCACTGGGAACTCATTGCGTGGGACTGCGTCTAAGCGGTCCAGCTTCGCACGAACGATTCCTTCGAGCACAGGGTTTACAGCTTCCAAATGTGATGGGTTAGCTGCTAAGGAGACTTGAACTCTGTTTCCTTCTAGACTCTCGAAAGTTCCTTCGGTACCTAGGTGGTACTTAACATCTCCCGAACCTTGAACCGATTTTGTGTCAGTGTTTCCTTCGAACTCTTTGAATACCTGACCGTAAGTTTTTCCAGCGATGTTAGTAAGCACATTAAGGCGACCGCGGTGAGCCATGCCAATACAAACTTCCTGGATTCCCGCATTGGCAGCAGACTGCAGTATTTCATCCATGGCTGCAATTGCACCTTCGCCACCTTCAAGGCTGAACCGCTTTTGTCCTACGAATTTAGTCTGCAGGAATGTCTCGAAAGCCTCGGCTTCGTTTAGCTTGCTTAGAATTCGAAGCTGCTCTTCGCGGGTTGGCTTAGCGTAAGGCTTTTCCAATCTGTCCTGGAACCACTTGCGCTGGATTGGGTCTTGAATATGCATGTATTCAACACCAACGGTTCGGCAATAGGAGTCGCGAAGTGTTTTCAAGATTTCACGGAACGGGGCCTTTGTCTTGCCGCCGAACCCAGCGGTTCTAAAAGTTCGATCGAGATCCCAAAGGCTTAGGCCATGGTTCAAAACATCCAGATCTGGATGAGTGCGCTGCTTGTACTCGAGTGGGTCAGTATCGGCCATCAAGTGTCCGCGTACTCGGTAAGCGTTGATTAGTTCCTGAATTCTTGTTGACTTGTCGCGGTCATCAGCACCATCACGGTCAAAGTCAGCTACCCAACGAACAGGCTCATAAGGAATTCTTAGGTCGGCAAAAATCTGGTCGTAGAAGCCATCTTCCCCAAGAAGCATCCCGTGAACTATCTTTAGGAACTCACCGCTACCGGCTCCCTGAATTACTCGGTGATCGTATGTCGAAGTCAGAGTGATGATTTTGCTGATACCAAGTTTTGCTAGTTGAGCATCACTCATTCCCTGGAACTCGGCTGGGTATTCCAGCGCGCCAGCACCTACGATGCAACCCTGACCTTTTGTTAGGCGTGGGACCGAGTGCACGGTTCCGATTCCACCTGGGTTAGTAAGAGAAATGGTTGTTCCTTGGAAGTCACCAGCGGTCAGAGTGTTTGTTCTAGCCTTGGTGACTAGTTCTTCGTAGGCGGTTAGGTATTCGGCAAAGTTTAAGCGCTGGGCTCGCTTGATGTTTGGGACCAAAAGTGCTCTGGAGCCATCGGGTTTTGGAATGTCAATTGCAAGCCCAAAGTTGATGTTCGCAGGCTGCACCACAACTGGCTTCTCATCAACAATGTCGTAGTAGACATTCTGACTTGGGAACTTTTTGAGCGCTTGAATAATTGCAAAACCAATCAGATGGGTGAAAGAAACTTTGCCACCACGTGTTCTAGAAAGGTGAGAGTTGATAACCAGGCGGTTATCAATCAAAAGCTTTGCCGGCAAGGCGCGAACACTTGTTGCGGTTGGAATCTGGATTGACAAATCCATGTTGGTTGCAAGTGTCTTGGCCATGCCCTTTAGGGCAGTGACCTGATCTTTTGGATCTTCGTCTGAAGAATCGGAGACTATGGATATTGATTCGGTGACCGGCGCTTGAGCTGGAATCGGAGCTGGCTTGGCTTCGACACGAGTGGTCTTTGCAACCACCGGTATAGATGAGGTGGCATCTGAGACAGACACAACAGGCAAAGCTGGGCTGGGTGCTACAGCGCCTTGGGTTGATTGGTAGTTTTCAAGAATTGGCCACCAGGCCTTGTCGACGGAGTCTGGATTTTGCTTGTACTTCTCGTACATCTCCTCTACTAGCCAAGAGTTGGCTCCGTAGTCATCTTGCAATCCTTCACCGGACACAGAAAAACCCCTTAGTTGTTGGCTTGAATGACTCCTATATCTTACGCTCTGAGGCGAGTAGGAGTCTGGGCCTTGGAATTTAGCGGTGTTTGCGGGTAAGGCGAACGATTATCGCTTTGGCCACTTTCCTCTTTCATACTGCTGGGGCCAGTTTGTCTCCACACCCAATTCATGGGCAGCGCGAAGAGGCCAGTAAGGATCTCGGAGACTGGCTCGTCCAATCATGATCACATCCACAAGCCCGGACTGCAAAATCTCTTCGGCCTGCTTTGCTTCAGTTATTTGACCAACCGCACTAACGGGCTGCTTTATCCGTTCTGAAACATACTCGGCAAAGGGCACTTGGTATCCAGGTCCAGATGGGATCTTGACGCCAGTTATCAACCCTCCACTTGAAACATCGATTAGGTCAACTCCTTTTTCTGTTGCCCAACCTGAAACAATTGCTGTTTGTTCTTGGTCCCAACCACCTTCGGCGTAGTCAGTCGCCGACAACCGGAGAAATAGTGGCATGGATTCAGGAATAGCATTTCTTAATGCCTGAATAGTTTCCAAAAGGAATCTAGCTCGATTCTCAAGCGATCCACCGTACTTATCGGTTCGATTGTTTGACAAAGGGGATAAAAACTGGTGAATCAAGTAGCCGTGGGCTCCGTGAATTTCAACTGCGTCGAAACCTGCCGCGATTGATCTTTTCGCAGCCGCTGCGAACGCCTTAACAGTTTCTGCAATCTCGTCTACAGTCAAAGCTCTAGGAGCCGCGTAATCGCCAAAGGCAACATCGGTAGAAGAAACGCTCTGCCAACCACCTGCGCTGATGGGAACTGAGCCAACTCCACTTGATTCTCGGTGCACCGATGCTTTGCGACCAGCGTGAGCTAGTTGCATGGCAATTTTTGAGCCGTGAGTGTGACAGATATTTACGATTTTCTTCCAGGCCCCAGCTTGTTCGTCGTTCCAAATACCTGTGCACCATGGAGTGATTCGACCCTCTGGAACAACTCCAGAAGCTTCAACGATGATCAGTCCCGCCCCACCAACGGCTCTAGAGCCAAGATGGATCTCCTGCCACTGCCCAGGCATGCCATCTTGATTTTCTGCGGAGTACATGCACATCGGAGAAATCCAAATCCGGTTCTTGACCTCGAGATCCCGAATTTTTATTGGCTCAAACAGTTTCGGCATTAGCATTCCTTCTCTTGATAACTAAGGTACCTAGTGCGGTGAACAAACCCAGCAATACCCCTAAGCCAATTGCGATATTCAAAGGAACAAGTTCCGTCAATAAGCCAATAATGGCCGGCCCGGCCAAAACTCCTGCATATGTAATTCCAACTACCTTTGCCATATTTCTTCCAGTGTGAGAAGACTCCCCAACTTCAGCAGAGTAGGCAAAAATTTGGGGGACGACCCCAGCAATTCCAATTCCTGCAATCACCCAGCCCAAAAGTGCAACCGGAGATGTTGTGGAAACAACAACTACGCAGGTTCCGACTGCAGAAACCAGCGAGCCGAATCGGATGACAAAAATCCTTCCCCTAGCAGCAACAACTTTGTCTATCACCAGTCGGGTAGTTCCCATCGCACCCGTGTAAACCACCAAAGCAATGGCCGCCTGCGCGTCTGAGGAGCCAATCACCCGCGCATGATGCAAGGTAGACCAGTCAACACCAGTACCCTCGGCAATTGCAGCAGCGGCAGCCATTGCACCCAGGAACAAAACGTACCCCAGCACTCTTCTATTGGAGGCGTTTAGCTGTTTGAGTCTGGATTTTTCTGCCCGCTTATCCTCGACTGATTTATGTTTAGCTGACAGATGATTTGGGCTGTCGGGAAGCATCCAAGTTCGCATGGTGATTGCTATAAACAAAGTTGCGACTGCTGCGCCAGAGAGTGTGGTTTGCATATCCAGTGAATTGGCAAGAGCCAGACCCCCAATACTTGCCCCAATCAATCCCCCAAAAGACCACATGGCATGGAAGGCGGAAAAAATTGGACGCTGATAAGCCTTCTCAACATCAACCGCGTGTGCATTCATCGCCACATCGGTTGCGCCAACTCCAATTCCAAGTAAGAAAAGAGCAACACCTAAAAACAGCGGAGTTTCAGCAAGTCCAGGCAGCAGGAGCATCACTCCCATGAATGTGCCCGATAAGAAAGTGGCAGTTCTCGAACCGACCCGATCAATTAAGTTTCCTACCAACTGAATGGCAGTTAAGGCACCACCTCCAAAAACAAGCAGAAGAGTGCCGATTGCGGCATGAGATATTTCAAGCTTGTTTTCAACAAATGGAATGTGGACTGCCCAGAATGTCACAGCAGCTCCAGCAATTGTGAAGTAGGCAAAGACCGCAAATCTAGCCTTCTGCAATGCGGACACCTAGTGCCTCCTTTGGAGTAAGCCTTTGTGGCAACAAGACCTATCTTAGGTAGCCGATTACCTTGACAATCAGGTTATGACTTAGCAGAGAGCAGCCGTTTTAGAAGCTTTCCAACTTTATCGGCTTCGATTAGAAAGCCATCGTGTCCATAGTCGGATTTAATCACAAACAGCTTGTTTCCAAAAAGCTTTTTTGGGTTGCTTTGTGCAATGACTTCTTGGCTTGGAACCGGAAAGAGTCGATCGCTATCGATTCCAACAAGTAGCAGCTCGGCCTTGATTTTCTGAATTGCTTTCTTTATGGAACCGCGTCCACGAGCAACATCGTGAGAATTCATAGCCTCAACAAGCGTTAGATAACTATTGGCATCAAAGCGTCGGGTGAACTTGTTGCCATGAAAATCTAGGTAGCTCTCAACTGCAAAACGGCCGCCGTCACCAAAGGGATTCACCTTGGATTGCCAGGCTCTTTCGAACCGGACATTGAGCTCCTCGGGGGAGCGGTAGTTCAGTAGCGCCATGCGTCTGGCCAGCGCAAGACCTCGATAGGGACCTTTACCAGCGGCGGCGTCGTAGTAGTCACCTTCGTTAAAAGCTGGGTCGGCCTTAATGGCTTCGAGTTGAACGGAGTTCAGAGCAATCTGGTCTGCATTAGAAAATGCCGGTGCGGCAAGAACAGCAATTTTGTCCATGGCGTCTGGATGCTCTATTGCCCATTCCAGAACCTGCATGCCGCCCATTGATCCGCCGATGATTGCTTTCCATTTTTTTATACCCAATTGCTTTGATAACTCAACTTGCGCACTGACTTGATCGCGAATTGTGATGTAAGGAAAACGTGCCCCGTACTCTTTTCCTCTTTTATCTAGGGAGGTGGGTCCAGTTGACCCCTGACAACCTCCGAGCATGTTAGGTGCAACTACAAAAAACTTACTTGTGTCGATGGCTAATCCTGGACCAATCACACCGTTCCACCAACCGGCGGTTGGGTGCGCGCGCGTTGCTGAACCAAATGCGTGAGAATCTCCGGTGAGAGCGTGAAGAACTAAGAGGGCATTGGATCCATCTGGCTTTAGTTCGCCCCAGGTTTCGTAGGCAATCTTGACGCCATCTAGTTTCTTACCGCTTTCAAGCTTTAGATCGAATGAAGTGGTGAATTTTCTATCTCCCGCAGGGTCACCATCGCGCCACGCACCAGAGGCTGGCGGTTTTCCGATGAGCTTTCTTGCCATCTCGTCCGTGATGAATTCAGACGGGATGCTGTCGCCAGAGACTTGAAACTCCATAATATAAAAAGCCTATCTAGCTCAGCGAGTCGATAGCTAGGGAAGCCAAGAGGGCAGCGCCATCAGCCAAGATTGAATCATCAAACACCGCTTTGTTGGAGTGGTTGGTAGCGGCGGAACTATGCTCGACTTCCGGAGGGCAAGCACCCATAAACACAAAGGCCCCAGGTATTTCATGAACTATTGAGGCAAAATCCTCTCCTCCAGCAATTGGAGTTGGGAGATTTATATACCTCCCAGGCCCGAATACCTCAGTTGTAACTTTCTCCACCGAAGCGATCGCTTGAGCGTCATTTACCAGCACTTTGGTGGCTCTTGTGAACTCTACGGTTGCGCTTAGACCGAATCCCGAAGCGATGGATTCCACTAACTGCTTCGTGTATTGCTTTAGCTTGGCGGCATTCTCTTCAGAGAACACTCGGACTGTGGCTCCGAAAGATGCGGTTTCTGGGATCACGTTTGTGGTCGCGGTATCTCCAGCCCTTACCCAACCGATGTTTACTATCACAGGGTCAAATGCACTAAAGCGCTTAGTGACCATGGTTTGCAATGCAGTCATTATTTCATTCAGGACACTAATCGGATCTTTGGATAGCCAAGGCATCGATCCGTGCCCCCCGCTTCCTGAAACTGTAACCAAAAGATCGCCAGCTGATGCCATCAGCGGACCACTCCTAGATCCCATCATGCCCAGTGGGTACGAACTAAAAACATGCAGACCGTAGGCACGGATTGGCTTAGTTCCTGAAACCATAAGAGCCTGTTCTTCGATCATGACATCTGCGCCGTGGTGACCCTCTTCGCCCGGCTGGAAAAAGACGATAACTTCGCCCTTAAGCTCTGATTTTCTTGAAGCCAAAATCTTTGATGCGCCAACGCCCATTGCCATGTGCAAATCGTGACCACAGGCATGCATAAATCCATTGGTAGATGCGTACTCCAGCCCGGTGTCTTCAACTACCGCTAGGGCATCCATGTCGGCACGGAGTAAAACAGTTGGACCCGGAAGATCTCCCTTAATGTGAAGTACTGCCGAGGTGATCGATCTACCAAGTGTGATTTCGCCTAGGCCCGATACTTCATCAAGGATGGCTTTTAGGGTGTTAGGTAGCTCAAGTCCAAACTCTGGGATCTGGTGAAGTTTTCGCCTAAGGGTTATCAGTTCAGGCAGCATGGATCGAGCCTGTTCAAGAATTGACTGAGTCATGCAATCATTGTGCCACCACTGAAGCCATACCCTTTATACATGTTCTTTGGCTCAATGCATCCGTCTTGGCAATCAAGGCTTTCTTCCAGCAAGGACCTGCTGACCCAGCTAGAAAGTCGGTTGAGCCTCGAGACTGACACAACCCCTGAAAAAGCTCTTGTGATGAGGGCCTTTGAGCGGCCCTTCGAGTCCGTAAAAGTTCTCCTAATTGGTCAGGACCCTTATCCAACAAAAGGTGTGGCCTGCGGGTTGGCATTTGCGGTTTCTAGCGGAGTCAAGCAACCTCAGAGTCTAAAAAACCTGATGAAGGAGCTGGCTACCGATCTTCCAGAAGTGTCCAACTTCGGTGATCTCTCTCGCTGGAGCAATGAAGGAGTGATGTTGCTGAACTCAGCGCTAACAACCAAATTAGCTGCTGCCGGTGCTCACGCAACAATCTGGAGTAGCTTCACAAAAGCTGTGATTGCAGAGCTAGATTCTGAGAACTTGATATGCCTAAGCCTTGGTGAGCATGCCAAAAAGCTCAGCAAAGCAATTGTGCTCGGTGAGGTAGTCGAGGCTACTCATCCAAGTCCCCTGTCGGCTTCTCGCGGATTTTTCGGCTCTCGGATTTACTCGAGGGTCAATTCAGCCCTCCAGGCTAAAGGCTTGACCCCGATAGATTGGTCTTGTTAGGAGCTCGTGTGGGTCTAGATTCATCATCTCGTTGGAGGCTGATCAGGCGCTTTCGCGCTCGCGGGTTTCGAGAAGACACCGATAGACCGTTGAGTGTCAATCTAAGGGCAGCAGAGGAAAAAGACTGCATTGCGATTTGTGAGATTTACAACTTCTATATTCAAAACTCCGTGGTGAC
>ERZ1022756.78-NODE-78-length-35624-cov-25.279682_pt1 | contig 35624 bp, 31 predicted proteins | sample MGYA00520902_ERZ1022756 | MGnify/ENA primary metagenome ERZ1022756 (study PRJEB33162, sample SAMN09537601) | freshwater metagenome | isolation source: freshwater | place: Canada:Alberta | collected 2017-07 | study: EMG produced TPA metagenomics assembly of the...
AATACCCTGTCACCCGCTTCAAGACCTAGATCTTGTCCCGGTAACTCTTCATTTAATCTGGTGGCAATAAGTCGAAGTCCACCTTCGGCCTCCAGCACGTATAACGTGTTGGCTCCGGTGTAGGCAACATCTGTAATGGTTGCCTTTACTCCCATATCACCTGCAGAAACTTTTGAACTCTCTTTTTCAAGCTTGATTCGCTCAGGTCTTACATTCACCATCTGCTCAGAACCAAATAGCTGCTTGGCAGATGCTCCAGAAATCAGGTTAGAAACTCCAAGGAAACTTGCAACGAAAGCAGAGGAAGGGCTCTCATAAACTTCCCGCGGTGTCCCGATCTGCTCAATCTTGCCTTGGTTGAAAACGGCTATTCGGTCGCTCATGCGCATAGCTTCTTCTTGGTCGTGTGTCACGAAGATAAAAGTGATGCCCGCTTCCCGCTGGATTCTCTTTAGCTCAACCTGCATCTCTTCACGTAGTTGCTTATCGAGTGCACCAAGAGGCTCATCCAGCAAAAGTACTTTCGGACGAAGCACCAAAGCACGCGCAAGAGCAATACGCTGCCGCTGACCACCAGATAACTGGTGAGGCAAGCGATCTGCCAAGTGAGTTAGCTTCACAGACTCAATTGCTTCGGATGCTAGCTTTGCTCGCTCGGCTTTTGGTATTTTTCTTGCGCGAAGACCATATTCAACATTGAGCTGGATGGACATGTGCGGAAAAAGCGCGTAGTCCTGAAAAACCGTGTTCACGTCTCGATCGAATGGGGCAAGCGCAGTCACGTCCGAGCCCTCAAGGAAAACTTGGCCGCTGGTGGCAGTTTCGAAGCCAGCGATGATGCGCAGAACTGTAGTCTTTCCAGATCCGGAAGGACCAAGCATGGAAAAGAATTCCCCCTGGGGAATTTCAAGATCGAGGTTTGAAACAGCGGTGACATCGCCAAAGGACTTGTTGAGCTTTTTCAAGCTAACAGCGGAGCTGTTGTTTGCGGAGCTGTTGGTCAAGATATCACCTAGTCAGTCGAAGTACTTCTTTGTCTCCCGAAGCCTCCCCCCGCGGGGCTCCTGAACATCCAATAGCCTACCCGCCAGGGCAAAAAAGCCTCCGCAATACAGGGTCCATTAGAAGTTGCAGTTTCGTAAAGGTTTTGTTCTGGACTTCTTGGGAGCTGTAGCCGGGCCACGGGAGGCCGCGGAACCCATGGCTTACTAGGCTTGGATTATTCGCGATACAAGCACTGGGGACTATAAATGACTAAGCCAAAATCAGCCGTTAGCTATGTCCGCGCCTATGGCAAGGTAAAGCAAATAGAGCCATACCGAATTATCTGGCTCTCCAAGGTGGTTTACAGCAGCCCCTTTGAGCTAGCAATCAGCGCAGTGATCATAGTGAATGCGATTTCTCTAGCTGTGCTGACGATGCCAAATTTGGACGCCGGAACCGTCCAGATAGCAAACACCGTTGATGCAATTGCTTTTGGGATATATGTTCTTGAACTAATTCTTCGAATGGTCTCTTACGGAAAGAAGCCGTGGACTTACTTTAAGGAAGGTTGGAACGTCTTTGACTTTATCGTCGTAGGACTTTCACCATTCTTCCAAGGTCAAACTGCCGTCATTCGGTTGCTTCGTCTTTTGCGCCTGGTGCGCATCTTCCGTTTCCTTCCAGAAGTACGCATCCTTTCGGCTTCTATCGTGAAGAGTGTCCCTCCGCTTATGAGCATGACAGTACTGATAACCATGTTGCTGTTCCTTTACGGAATGGCCGGCTTTTACCTGTTTGGCGACCAGGCTCCCGAGAGTTGGGGGAACATCGGCCTAAGCATGAAGAGTCTGTTTATTCTTCTCACTCTAGAAAACTTCCCTGTTTACCTGGAAGAAGCAATCGCGCTAAGTCCTTTGGCAATCCCGTTTTTCTTGTCTTACGTGTTTCTGATTGTCTTTACGGTCTTGAACGTGCTGATTGGAATCGTATTGAACGCAATGGATGAGGCTCGAGAAGAGGATCGAATCCAGAAACAACAAGTGAAAGAACTAAACGCGATTTCTTCTAAAGTAACGGCCTTGTCAACGGTAGACAAGCAAGTCCAAAAAGAGATAGAAAAACTAAAGGCGGAGATTTCTAGAATTGAGTCGAGCCTGAGTTCTCCCAAGCAAAAAGCTAAGTCGACTCCGAAGAGCTAGCGACCCCACTCATATGGCGGGCCTAGCCAAAGCAAGAAGGCAAATAGCGAGACAACAAAAACAACCAGTGTGAGAATCAGCAACACTGGGCGGAAGATAAACCACCGGAACAGTCTGTCGAACCAGGTGTTATCCCTTGGATCCTTGGTGCCCTCGATCCGCCACTCACCCTCCATCATGGATTTTTTCTCCAGGTACCTGTCGTAGGGGTAGGTGGCAAATGGCACAATCGCCAGAACAACTGCAGTAGCGGTTTGTGCAACTGGCCAACGCTGATTAACCCCGACCAATACTGCAGTCACGGAGTAGCCGATGAAGGCAAAACCATGCGTTGCACCGGCGATGGTAAAGATATTTGGCGCCAACCCGATGGTTTCGCGAACTACGATTGCGGCAATCAACAAAGCCCAGGTGAACATTTCAATTCGAGCGAAGGTGCCAAAGATATCTTTAGGTTTTGCGTCCATGTTCAAAGCCTATTGCGAGCAACTCAAAAACAAGATGAGGCCCAACCAAGGACTATCTGTTGAAGTCACCTTCGTTATGGCTTTGTTCATCAGATCCGCCTGAACCATAAAAAGTATCTGGATAGGCGGTGTTTGGTGAGTAACCTTCTGGTCCAGAATGGAAATCGCCCTGATTCATCCCCGAATCCTTCGGTTTTGAAACAGGAGGACGATAAACGGACGGGTCATAGCTGAGTATCCGGTTCAGCCAATTTAGAAATCCCAAAATTAACTCCTAACTGCCTTTTTTGCCTCGCCCCAAATCAAGCCAACCAATATCGCTCCAACAATCAGGGTGGGTATAACAATCCAGGGCCAGATCTTTTTGGCCCAGTAGAAAATCACTTCAATTGTCTTCATGGCCCAAAGCTATTGGGTACCTATGACATCTTGACTTTGAGCTACCCGCCTTGGGTTTTTGGGTCCAAATTTGACCCTTAGATTAGGTGTCATGAAATCAATTCCACTAAGGGCCAGCCACGAAGCATTGGGGGCTAGTTTCACCGATTTTGGTGGCTGGGAGATGCCGGTTCGATACACCTCAGACCTAGCAGAGCATCACGCAGTTAGAACGGCGGCCGGGCTATTTGACATCTCACACATGGGTGAAATATTCGTCGAAGGCAAGCAAGCTGCTGTCTTTGTTGACTATGCCTTAGTTGGGGCTGCATCTGAAATTGCAATCGGCCGGGCCAAGTACTCTCTGATTTGCAATGAGCAAGGCGGGATCATTGACGACCTGATCGTTTACCGGCTTGGGCAAAACGCATTTCTTATTGTGGCCAACGCTTCTAATAAAGATGTAGTTGCTGCTGCCCTAGAAAAAAGAGCTGAAGGATTTGACGTTGAAGTCAAAGACGAGAGCGATTCATGGGTATTACTTGCTATCCAAGGCCCAAACTCCGTGAAGATTCTCTCGCAGATCACATCGGCTCCACTGGCTGACTTAAAGTACTACGCGATTTCTGAAGCTCCAATTGCTCAAGTGAATTGCCTTCTGGCAAGAACCGGATACACCGGAGAAGATGGCTTCGAGATCTACATCCCTGTCGAGTCGGCCGAAAAAGTATTCAACGAGATTATGGCCGCAGGCCATGATCACGGTCTACTTCCAACCGGACTTGCCTGCCGCGATACCTTGCGACTGGAAGCTGGAATGCCGCTCTACGGTCACGAGATGAACTTAGATATAAATCCTTACCAGGCAGGCTTTGGAAAAGTAGTGCGGCTTGATAAGCCGGATGATTTTGTAGGTAAGGCTGCTCTTGCCAAGCTTTCGCAAATGCCGCCAACCAAAGTCTTGGTTGGCTTAGCTGGCGAAGGTAAGCGTGCAGCTCGCGCAGACTATGAAGTTTTTGTTGAAGGTTCAGATTCATCAATTGGGGTTGTGACCTCTGGTGCGCTGTCTCCAACCCTTGGGTTTCCGGTGGCGATGGCCTACCTGAGTGCCGATTTTGCCGAAGCCGACACGCCTATTAGCGTGGACATCAGAGGAGCCAGAACACCGTTTACAGTTGTGAAACTGCCCTTTTACCAAAGAGCAAAAAGCTAACCAAACCACAAAGGACAAACCAAAGATGATTAACCGCGAGGGTCTTCACTACACCAAAGAGCACGAGTGGCTATCTATCGATGGCGATATCGCCACCGTCGGTATCACCGAGTATGCAGCTGAGAAGCTAGGCGACATCGTCTTTGTTGATCTTCCTAAAGTTGGCTCTTCTACTACTTATATGAAGATCTGTGGTGAGATCGAATCCACCAAGAGCGTAGGCGAGCTCTACGCACCGGTTGACGGTGAAATCGTTGAGGTAAACGATGTGGTGTCTGGCAATCCAGAGCTTGTGAACCACGATCCATTCGGTGCTGGTTGGCTAATCAAGATTAGATTCACTGAATTACCTGCCCTACTTACACATGAGGAATACGCCGCACTAACCGGAGAGGGCTAAGTCAAAATTGCTTCCTGAGCACAAAGACTTCAAATACCGTCACATAGGCCCCACCCCGCAAGAACAATCAGCCATGCTCAAAGAACTTGGCTACTCCTCCCTAGATCAACTCATGGCAGTGGCCCTGCCGAAGGCAATCCAATTTGAAGGAGAAGGCAAACTTCCCGATCCACTCACTGAGCAAGAGACCCTGAAAGCTCTTCGCGAACATGCCAAAAACAACAAAATCACAACATCACTTATTGGCCAGGGCTACTACGGAACCTTCACGCCAGGTGTTATCAAACGAAACGTTCTTGAAAACCCTTCTTGGTACACCGCCTATACCCCTTACCAGCCTGAAATCTCACAGGGTCGCTTAGAGGCAATCCTCAACTTCCAAACCATGGTTAACGACCTAACCGGAATGAAAACAGCCAACGCGTCGATGCTCGATGAATCAACCGCTGCTGCAGAAGCGATGTTGCTTTCACGTAGGTCCTCTACAAACGAGAGCAATGTGTTTTACGTTGATTCCGACACCATGCCTCAGACCAAATCATTGCTTGAGCACAGAGCACAGCCGGTTGGAATCACAATCGCCTACTTCGATGCAGCAAATGGTGCAGCCGAATTAGCTGGTGAATACTTTGGGGTGATGGTGCAGTATCCAGGCGCATCAGGAAGATTGACACAACTTAAGCCAATTTTTGACGCAGCTCATAGCGTGAATGCAATGGCTGTTGCCGTAGCTGACCTGCTGGCACTTTGCTTGATTGCCCCTCCTGGAGAAGCTGGAGCAGACATCGTTGTTGGAACCACCCAACGCTTTGGCGTTCCCATGGGATTCGGTGGCCCTCACGCTGGCTATCTAGCTGTTCGTGAAGATCTAGAAAGATCAATGCCGGGAAGATTAGTTGGGGTGTCCCTCGATGCCGATGGGGCTCCCGCTTACCGATTGACTTTGCAAACGAGAGAGCAACACATCAGACGTGAGCGAGCAACATCAAACATTTGCACCGCTCAAGTGCTTCTTGCCGTCATGGCTGGAATGTTTGCGGTCTACCACGGACCAAAAGGTTTGCGCTCAATCGCTCTTGAAGTTCACCTGAAAGCTCACGCACTGGCTGATGCTCTAAGAGCAGCTGGGCTTTCGATTTCCGAAACTGACTTCTTTGATACTTTCCAGGTCACGGGTATCGACGCCAAGGCAATTTTTGCCAAGGGTAGGCAGCACGATTTAACGATGCGGGTGGTTGACGAAAGCACAATCGGCATTGCCATCGATGAAACCACCAGTCCAGAAACCCTTAGCCAAATTTCAGAAGTCTTTGGTGCCAAATCAGTTGCCTACGGCTATCGAACATCTGGCAAGCTCAGAGTCGCAGGGCTTGATCGAAGCTCAGAGTATTTGACCCACCAGGTCTTTAACTCTCACCACTCAGAAACTGCGATGCTTCGCTACCTAAAGCGTCTTTCAGATTTTGACTACGCACTCGATCGCGGGATGATTCCGTTGGGCTCGTGCACCATGAAGCTCAACTCCACTACCGAAATGGAAGCTGTCACCTGGCCGGAATTTTCCAACCTGCACCCTTTCTCCCCCAAGGAAGATATCCAGGGCTACCTTTCTTTGATTTCTGAGCTTGAAGGCTGGCTATGCGACGTCACAGGGTATGACGCAATTTCTCTTCAGCCAAATGCTGGAAGCCAAGGGGAGCTCGCCGGTCTTATGGCTATTCGCGGCTACCACTTATCGCGCGGAGATGCTCAGCGCGAAGTTTGCCTAATTCCATCATCCGCTCACGGCACTAACGCGGCATCAGCTGTGCTTGCCGGTATGAAGGTAGTTGTTGTCGCCTGCGACGAGCTTGGAAATGTGGACCTCGAGGATATCAAGACCAAGATTGCCGAGGCTGGCGACAAACTTTCCGCGCTGATGGTCACCTACCCATCAACTCACGGAGTTTACGAGGAAGCGATCTCAGACATCTGTGAATTGGTTCACCAAGCCGGTGGACAGGTATACATCGATGGCGCCAACACTAATGCTGTAGTTGGATATGCAAAGTTTGGGCTTTTGGGTGGAGACGTTTCGCACTTGAACCTGCACAAAACTTTCTGCATCCCTCACGGTGGCGGTGGGCCTGGCGTTGGTCCAGTAGCAGCAAGATCTCATCTTGCTCCATTCCTACCTGGACACTCACTTGCTCAAATTGAGCTTCCAAACTTTGGACCCATTTCCGGAGCTCCGTTTGGCTCGGCGTCGATCCTTCCTATTTCTTGGGCATACATTCGCATGATGGGAAATCAGAGCCTGCGAGATGCCACTTCGGTAGCTGTGCTATCAGCAAACTACATCGCAATGAAGCTAAAGGATCACTTCCCACTTCTATACACCGGCAACGAAGGACTGATTGCCCACGAGTGCATTATTGACATACGCGGTATGACCAAAGACACCGGAGTATCGGTTGATGACATCGCTAAGCGACTAATTGACTATGGCTTCCACGCTCCAACCATGAGCTTCCCGGTATCGGGCACCTTAATGATTGAGCCAACCGAGTCTGAACCCAAGGCTGAATTGGACCGCTTCATATCGGCGATGATTTCTATCAAGGGAGAAATCAACCAGCTCGGAAACGGTGAATGGAGTGCCGAAGATAACCCGCTTAGGCAAGCTCCCCACACCGCCAGAATGTTGGCTGAGGACTGGGACCACCCCTATTCGAGAAAGCTGGCGGTTTTCCCGGTTGCCGGTCAACACCAAGGCAAGTTCTGGCCCAAGGTTAGGCGTGTGGATTCAGTGCACGGAGACAGGAACCTGGTTTGCTCTTGCCCACCTATTGAGGCTTTCGCCTAATAGAGGCTAGGGCTTCTTAGCAAAAAGTAATTGGGTAAGACCAAGCGCTAGCGAGGCTCCGACGATTTGAAACACAATAAATCCCGCGGCCGATTCGGGTGCAATGCCGGCAAAGCTGTCACTGAATATTCTTCCGATTGTGACCGCTGGGTTTGCAAACGAAGTTGAAGAAGTAAAGAAGTAGCCTGCCCCAATAACGGCTGGCACAGCAATCGCGATTAGCTTTGACCGGTCGGATCTAATTAGGGAAAGAACCACAAACAGCAGCAATGAAGTTGCGATTGCCTCCCCGAGAGCGGTTCCAACCTCGAAGCGCTGCTTTGTGGAAATTTGGAAGACCGCCTGGGAGAACATCGAATTGGCAATTGCTGCACCGAATATCGCACCAAGCACCTGAACTAGGACAAAGGGAATAATTTGCTTCGCTGGGAATTGCTTAGTTAGAGCCAAAGCAATTGTCACCAAGGGGTTGAAGTGTGCTCCGGAAACTGGCCCAAGAGTCAAAATCAAGATTCCAAGAACAAACACGGTTGCCAGGGCATTTACTAACAACACAATGAGATTGTCATCAGAAAGGTTGGTGCCCATTATTCCTGAACCGATAACAGTTGCAACTAAAACAGTTGTTCCAAAGTATTCACTAAGCAGAGCACGGTAGTTCAATTCACTTACTCCTTGACGCTGACCCCTGTTTCGTTCAGTCTAGGAGTAAGGAGTCATTGAGCCACCAACTAGTTAGTTTGTGAAAGTGAACTCTTGGAAAACATACTCAAAAGCGCAGATTTGAAGGCTAGCCAACCAACTGCTCAGCCAGAAGTTCTTTGACCCTTGGGGCAACCTTGGTGCCTAATAGCTCAATGGACTTCAAAAGCTTTGAGTGAGGCATTGGACCCGTCGAGTACTTCAGGTCAAATCGCTGTGCCCCAACTGATCTAATGGCATACGCCATTTTCTTAGCTACTGTCTCAGGGGATCCAACATACAAACTTCCGTTGTGGACTTCATCCAAGTAGTGACCCTTTGTCATCGGACCCCAGCCACGTTCTTGACCGATACGACCAAAACTTGCCTGGTAGCTTGGCCAAAGTTCTTCGATGGCCTGCTCGTCAGTGTCGGCAATGTGACCCGGAGAGTGGATTGAAATTGGACGGATCTGGTTTCCAAATTTCTCCATGGAGTCGCGGTAGAGCTTTGCGTAAGGAGCAAAGCGCGCTGGATCTCCCCCGATGATTGCAAGGGCGAGTGCGGCATCTAGTCTGGCGGCACGAATCACACTCTCAGGTGAACCGCCAACCCCTACTCGAAGAGGAATACGACCGGATTCGGTTTTTGGGTAGACCTCTTGATTCACAAGCGGGGCTCGAACACTTCCCGACCAAGTAACTGGTCTTTCTTTTAGAAGTTCAACTAACAGCTCTAGCTTCTGCTCAAACAGGTCTGCGTAATCGGCTAGCTCGTAACCAAAGAGCGGGAATGACTCAATAAAGGATCCTCTGCCAGCTGTGATTTCAGCTCGACCGTTGGATAGAGCATCCACCGTTGCAAATGCTTGGTAAACCCTAACTGGATCTTCGGAAGACAAAACTGTGACTCCTGAGCCAAGTTTGATTCGCTTGGTTTGGGTTGCGATACCGGCTAGAACGGTATCTGGGGAGGTGATGGCAAAGTCATCTCTGTGGTGTTCTCCAACATTGAAGCTATCGAGGCCGACCTGCTCGGCCTGGACGGCCTCGGCAACGACGTTTCTAAGTACCTGACCAGCTGTTTCAGGTGTGCCGTCATCTTTGAGGGTCATATCCCCGAAGGTGTCTAGGCCAAACTTGATATCCACTTGCTCGTTCCTAACTGAACTGTTGATACTGAACAACTGCTTATCTGGTGATTTTGTTCCCAAGCATTACCTTGTGAGAATGCCCCAAACCACACGAATGGCTTTCATGGTGTCTTCCGGAGTTTCTTCTTGGGCCAAGTGTCCAGACTGAGGAATTACAAAAAGCACTGAATCCTTGATCATGGTTGCGAGCGCTTCTGTATCTGCTGTTGCAACCACTGTGTCGGTATCTCCCGTGATGAGCAAAGTTGGAACAGTAATCTCATCCAAGCGGTCTTTAACGTCAAAGCTTCTTGGGGCCCGGTTGAATTCCCAGAAGCCTTCTTCCCAACCAATCACACTCAGTGGTTCGCGGTAGCCTGCCTTCACTTCTTCGGTGATTAGGTCTTTGTTGTACCAGGATTCATTCAGCAGGTCCATGCCACTTGAGGCAATCGAAGACACCAGTAGCGGACCTAAGTGATCAAGCTGCGGAATGCTGAATATCCAATTGAGCCAACTTGGCGATCCCCCAGTTGACAAAATTGCCGGTGAAATCAGAATCAGACCTTGGATGGCGTCTTTGTTATCGACAACGTATTGAGCAGCAAGCGTTCCTCCAGCAGAATGACCGACCAAGATGACGTCTCGTCCAGAGGCAAATTGAGCAATCAACTCATCGAGAATTAGATCTTGGCCAATTGACCCGTATGGGTTTTCGCCTTCCCAGCTAGTAGGTCTTTGAGTTAGGCCAAACCCGGGCCTGTCATAGGCAATGACATCTCCTAGGGCACTTAGTGGTTCTACTACCTCTCTATAGGAAAAGGTATTGGCGCCAAAGCCGTGCATTAGGAAGATCACTGGTGGATTGGAGCAGTCTTTATCTTCCTGGCAAACGAAGTCTGTTTTTTCGTAGTAGATCTCTATTCCCTGGGCGGTTGCGAAGGTGGCACCTTCGCCCGCTACCTCTTTATAGGTCGCAGTTCCTGTGGTTTCCACAGGAATTAGGAACGGAACAACAAGGAGTGCTACCAGCACTACTAGGCCTACTCGGCCAAGGATTTTAGATATCTTCACGCCTTCTAGCCTAAAGGCCTGCAAGCTAATGGCCAGTAAGGGATTCTGGGCTGGGAACTAGCTGACAGATTCAGGGGGTACCCTTATCTTTGCCGGCTATAAGTGGTTTGCTTAGCTGTTAGCACAAATTCATTACTTACCTAGGGGACATCCTTGTTCAGACTCGCCACCGCATCTTTAGCTAATCGCTCCGTCGTAGGTCTTTTGACCGTACTGATTGTGGCTTCGGGACTGCTGTCCCTGACCTCGCTGAAGCAGGAGCTTCTCCCGTCGTTTGAGGTGCCGCAGGCGTCCATCGTGACTCCATATCCTGGTGCATCCCCTGAAATTGTTGACGCTCAGGTTTCTTCGTTGATTGAAGATGAGGTTAGAACCTTAAACAACCTGGTTACTGTTCGCTCAACATCGAGTGCAAACCTATCGGTTGTTCGAGTTGAGTTTGATTTTGGTACCACAACGGCAACAGTTGAGGAAGAACTCAATCGAGTAATCGCTAACCTGAAGGACTCGCTGCCTGCGGATGTCAGCCCGCGTGTAGTTTCTGGATCATTCGACAGCGTTCCGATTATCGTGCTGTCGGTTGCCTCCACCACCGGAGAAAATGATGCCCTAGCCGAGATCCTGGCTGATGTTGCGACTCCGATTCTTTCTCAGGTTCCTGGAATCCAGGAAATTACTGTTGCCGGTGGAAAGCAAAAGGAAATCACACTAGATCTAAAAGCCAAAGTCTTGCGCGATAACGGTCTGTCCCAGCAGGCAATTGTTGATGCGCTACGCGCCAATGGATTTATCATTCCCGCTGGATCAATTACTGACACCCAAGGTGAGCTGCAGATCGAAATCGGAACCAACGTTAACTCGCTGGAAGATTTCAAGAGCCTGCCACTAATTTCATCTAACACTCAGAATGCTCAAGCTGCTGCTCAAGCAGCTGCAGCCCAAGCAGCTGCAGCCGCGGCGGCTGCAAGTCAAGGTGCTCCAGGAATTCCAGGAGCGCCATCTATTCCGGCTGCTCCTGCTGCTTCAGAGCCAGAGATTTTGACCATTGCAGATGTTGCAGAAGTGACCTACGACTACGCGCCAGTGACTTCAATCTCTCGCACCAATGGTTTGGACTCGTTGGGTATTCAGGTGACTAAGACTCAGGATGGCAACACTGTTGCTATTTCAAATGGCGTAGAAGCCAAGATTGAGGAACTTACTGACAAGCTCGGCGGAAACGTTGAGATCAATACCGTCTTTGACCAGGGACCATTCGTTGAGAAGCAGCTGGAGAACCTAACCATTGAAGGAACTCTGGGTCTGACCTTTGCGATTTTGATCATCTTGGTTTTCTTGGGTTCTATCCGATCAACTCTGGTGACTGCCATCTCTATCCCAACTTCCCTGCTGGTCACCTTCGCCGGCTTGCTAGTTTCTGACTACAGCCTGAACCTATTTACCTTGAGCGCTTTGACAATTGCCGTGGGCCGCGTGGTGGATGACTCGATTGTGGTTATTGAAAACATCAATAGACACCTCTCCTATGGAGAAGAAAAGAAGAGCGCCATCATTCAGGCCGTGAAAGAGGTGGCTGGAGCGATTACCTCGGCCACCATCACAACCGTGGCCGTATTCCTACCGGTTGCCCTAGTTGGCGGAGTAGTTGGAGAGCTGTTTAGGCCATTTAGCTTGAGCTTCACAATCGCACTTCTAGCTTCGTTGATTGTTTCGCTAACCATTGTTCCTGTCCTGGCCTACTGGTTCCTGAAGGCTCCAAAGATTGAAGCAGGAAGCGAACAGCTAAGCGAAACCCAGCTGGCTTTCCAGATGGAGAAAGCACGCGAGGAAGAAGAGCAGAAAGAGAAGAAGAGCTGGTTGCAGCGCGGCTACATTCCAATTCTTCGCACCACACAAGCTCACCCGGTTGTCACATTGATTGCCTCTGCAGCGGTGCTTGGATTTACCTTCTCGCTAGTTCCTCAACTAAAGACCGACTTCATCGGTGACTTCGGAGGAGACACCTTCTCAGTTCGTCAGGAACTTCCAGCTGGAAGCACCTTCGAGCAGCGCGATGAGGCGGCCAAGGAAGTTGAGAATCTGATTCTTGAACAAGATGGAGTCGAAACGGTTTTGGCAACCTTCGGTGGTCGAGCTGACGGACGCGTGAACTTTGGTGGCAACGCCAACGCAACAACTATTCAGGTCTCCCTTGCCAAGGATGCCGATGGCGACGCCATCAAGGATGCTATTCAAAAAGGCATAGACGCTCGTTCTGACATCGGTGAGACAACAATTTCAGCCGGTGGCGGTCCAGGTGTTGGTGGTTCAGGAACCATCGATATCAAGATTTCTGGAACCAGCGACGAGGCACTTTTTGCAGCTGTTGAAAAGGTTCGAACCGGCATGCTTGCTGTTGAGAACCTTTCTGAAATCACCTCTTCACTGTCAGAGCAGCAAAGAACGCTGAAGATAACTGTGGATCGCGTAAAGGCCGCTGAGTACGGACTGACCGAAATCCAAGTTTCTGGTTTGGTGTCCTCAACGCTTAGACCATCATCAATTGGTGATGTGAACATTGAAAACGAATCCACTCCGATCTTCCTAGTTCAAGAGAACACTCCTGCAACGGTTGAGGAAATCGAACAGATTCAGGTACCGACCAGGCAGGGTGTCATTGAATTACAGGAGATTGCTGACATCAGCGAAGTTCAGGCTCCTGTTTCCATCACCAGCGAAAAGGGCGAGCGGGTTGCCACTGTGGCCCTAACTCCAGATACTGATGACTTGGGTGCTGTAACCAGAGACGTCACAGCCAAGCTTGCCGAGATTGAGCTTCCTGTAGGTGCAACCGCAACCATCGGTGGAGTTTCAGCTGAGCAGACCGAAAGCTTCCAGCAGCTAGGCCTTGCCTTACTTGCAGCTGTTGCGATTGTTTACCTAGTTATGGTTGCTACCTTCTCTAGCTTGATTCAGCCGCTAATTTTGTTGATCTCAATCCCATTTGCAGCTACCGGTGCTCTTGGATTGCTACTTCTAACTGACACCCCGCTTGGTGTTCCAGCCCTAATTGGAATGCTTTTGCTTGTTGGTGTGGTGGTGACGAATGCGATTGTTCTTATCGACCTAATCAACCAGTACCGCAAGCAAGGAAGGTCTATCCAGCAGTCGATTATTGATGGATCGCGTCAGCGACTTCGTCCGATTCTTATGACTGCTCTGGCAACCATCTTTGCCCTATCGCCATTGGCCTTTGGTATTACCGGTGGTGGTTTCATTAGCCAGCCGCTAGCGATTGTGGTTATCGGTGGATTGGTTTCCTCGACACTTCTAACACTTGTTATCGTTCCGGTTCTTTACTGGTTGATCGAGGGTCGCAAGGAGCGCAAAGCGCTTAAGGGTCCAAAGAAGCCAAGAGGTAAAGCAAGAAGGCTAGCTGAAGCTGCCCGCTAAGCTTGCTTAGTTATGAAGTCCTCTGAAAACCTAGTCTGGATCGACTGCGAGATGACCGGTCTCGACGTCGAGAAGGATTGCCTGGTTGAAATCGCAGTGCTGATTACCGACTCTGAGCTAAACATCTTGGATGAAGGACTCAGCGTTGTTATCAAACCTCGCGAGGACTCCCTTGCAGGGATGGGTGAATTTGTCACCAACATGCACAAAGAATCTGGTCTGTTGGAGCTACTGCCACAAGGCTTAGCCATTGAAGAAGCCGAGGCTCAGGTTCTTGAATACGTTAAGAAGTTTGCTCCGGAGGCAAGAACCGCGCCGCTAGCTGGTAACTCAATTGGCACCGACCGCATGTTTATCAACAGATACATGCCCGCTCTTGATGCTCACCTTCACTACCGAAACGTGGACGTGTCCTCCATCAAGGAGCTGGTGCGCAGATGGTACCCAAAGGTTTACTTCCAACTGCCTAAAAAATCCGGTGGCCATCGAGCGCTGGCTGATATCAGAGAGTCAATTGCTGAGCTGGTTTACTACCGCAAGACCGTGCTCGTGGAGGCTCCTGGGCCAACCAGCGATGAGGCCAAGACAAGCGCGGAGCAAACGCAATAGAATAAAACTGCTTTGAGGCCTCAAGGTTTCAAGACATGGTGGGTATAGCTCAGCTGGTAGAGCGCCTGGTTGTGGTCCAGGATGTCGCGGGTTCAAGTCCCGTTACTCACCCCAGTGCGAGGCTAGATTTAGAACCTCAATTTATGGAAGCTAGCCTTATCTCATGAACTCCTTCATCACCTCCCCTGAAGTTGCGGATGCCCTTGCCACTGGCAAACCAATCGTGGCCCTAGAAAGCACCATTATTTCGCACGGCCTACCAAGACCTAGAAATCTGGAAGCTGCGAAAGAGTTTGAACAAATCCTTCGATCCAAAGGAGTTGTCCCGGCAACAATTGCAATTCTCGATGGGGTTCCAAGGATTGGTCTTGATGACGAAGGCGTGAATCGAATCGCCAATGAAGATCTTGCAAAGGCCAGCGTTCGAGATATTCCGATTCTTGCCGCCAGGAAAGAGTCTGGGGCAACAACGGTTGCCGCCACCGCTCACCTAGCTTCGCTAGCTGGAATCAGAGTCTTTGCCACTGGCGGTCTCGGCGGAGTTCACCGTGGGGCGATCGAGACATTCGATGAATCCGCTGATCTTTCAACTCTGGCCGTGACCCCAATCACAGTTGTTTCTGCGGGCGTGAAATCGGTGCTGGATATCCCAGCAACGCTTGAGCGTCTAGAGACCTTGAGTGTTCCCGTGATTGGCTACAAGACCAAAGAGTTTCCAGCTTTTTGGCTAACCCGTTCTGGATACGCTCTCGACTGGTCGCTAGATTCTGCTCAGCAGGTAGCACTGGCAATGAAATCTCAAGATGAGCTTGGACACGGCCAAGGCATAGTTATTGCAAATCCAATTCCAATCGAGAAGCAGTGGGATCCTAAAGAGCACGATCGAGTTCTAGCCATTGCGTTTGAAGCCGCTAAGAACGCTGGAGTCACCGGCAAAGCTGTCACTCCATTCCTACTTGGCTTTATCGTCGAAGAGTCAAATGGTAGATCGCTGGAAGTAAACCTTGATCTAGCTCGCAACAACGTTTCGGTTGCTGGAGATATTGCCAAGGCCTGGGCGGAGCTTAAGTGAGCAAGATTCTGGTTATAGGAGATGTCATCGAAGATGTCATCGTTATTCCAGAATCTGAAATACGACCAAACACAGACACCAATTCCACAATCCACAAATCAATGGGTGGCCAGGCTGCAAACGTAGCTTCCTGGCTTGCCTACCTAGGGGTTCAAACTAGATTCGTCGGTTGTGTTGGACTGACCGATGTTCCAAAGCTTGATGCAGAACTTTCGCAGCACGGTATCGAAACAGCACTGCAGTCCAGTGCGAAGCCGACCGGTTCACTGGTTGTTTTAGTTCAAGGTGAGTCACGCTCCATGCTCACTGACCGCGGAGCAAATTTGGATCTGAATCTTCGTGCTATTGATCCATCTGGTTTTGCCGCCGTTTACCTTTCGGGTTATTCCCTTCTTGGTCGGACCATTGATGAAATTCGAGATTTCGCCGAAAGAGTTAGAAGCTGTGGAGCGCTGTTAGCAATTGACCCGGGTTCCTATGGATTTATCCAAGACCACGGAGTTGAAGAGTTTAGAAAGCTTATTTCTCAAGCCGATTTAATCTTTCCAAACCTGGAAGAAGATCAGCTTCTTGAGCTTTCGGGATCGATTGCACTGAATGTTGTGACCAAGGGTCAAAAAGGAGCCTCGGCTACTTGGGCCAACGGGAAAAGAATTGAGGTTTCTGGCCTAGCCACAAACTCCATTGACCCCACTGGTGCCGGGGATGCGTTTTCAGCTGGGTTTCTGGCCAGCTTGGTTGCTGGTTCAAACTTCCAGGAGCTAGGGCCAGAATTGGTCCAAATGGCCCTGGAATCGGGCATAGCGGCCGGCTCTAGGGCGGTCCAGCTGGTAGGGGCTAGGCCTTCCTTCAACTCTGGAGTCTAGGTTTAGAGTTCTCCCCAGCCAAAAGCCCTAACCTTCAGGGAAACCTTCAAGTTATCCACAGAGTTATACACCCCCGCAGAAAGCCCCAAGAATAGGGGTTTAGAGCTCGGTTGCCCTTTGAATTACTAGCTCCCTGACCCTGGCGGCATCAGCTGAACCAGCCATGGCCTTCATGACCGCGCCAATAACGGCTCCAGCAGCCTGAAGCTTGCCCTCGCGAATCTTCTCAAGAACATCTGGTTGTTCTGCCAGAACCTTATCGATGGCGGCAAGGAGAGCACCGTCATCCGATACGACTTCAAGCCCGCGCTTGGCAACAATCTCGGCCGGGTCGCCCTCGCCGGCAAGCACTCCGGTTAGAACTTCTCGAGCAAGGCGATCGGTTAGCTTGCCGGATTCAACCAGCTCCGCAATTTGAGCAACCTGAGTTGGCGTTATCGAAAGCTCAGCAATGTCTTTGTCTTCGCTGTTAGCGATTCGAGCAAGTTCTCCGGTCCACCACTTCCTGGCAGCCTGTGGTTTCGCACCAGCTTTCACAGTGTCGTCAATTTCATCAAGAAGATCTGAATTCACCACGTCGCGGAACTCAAGATCACTAAAGCCCCAAAGATCTTGAAGTCGCTTGCGTCTAATCGCAGGCTTTTCAGGAAGAGTCGCACGAAGCTGCTCAATCCACTCCTTGGACGGCTGAACTGGAACTAGATCTGGCTCCGGGAAGTAGCGGTAGTCATCAGCGTCAGATTTTGGTCGGCCGGAGGAAGTTGCCCCACGGTCTTCGTGCCAGTGACGAGTTTCCTGAATGATTGCGGTGCCTTGGGAGAGCAGGTGTGCCTGACGCTGAATTTCGTATTTGACCGCACGCTCGATGCTACGAAGTGAGTTTACGTTTTTGGTCTCAGTTCGAGTGCCGAGCTTTTCTTGACCCTTTGGGCGGATAGAAACGTTTGCATCACAGCGCACGTTGCCTCGTTCCATGCGGGCATCAGATACACCTAGGTTTTTTACAATCTCACGAATTGATCGAACGTAGGCTGCAGCAAGTTCTGGAGCTTCATCGCCTGAGCCATAAATTGGCTTAGTTACAATCTCAACCAGTGGAACACCAGCGCGGTTGAAATCAACTAGAGAAAATTCTGCTCCCTGGATGCGGCCGGTTGAGCCACCAACGTGGGTTAGCTTGCCAGCGTCTTCTTCCATGTGAGCGCGCTCGATCTCTACGGTGAAGACTTTTCCAGATGGCACTTCGATGTCAATTTTGCCGTTGAAGGCAATTGGCTCGTCGTACTGTGAAGTTTGGAAGTTTTTAGCCAAGTCAGGATAGAAGTAGTTCTTTCTGGCGAACCGCCCGGTTGCTGCAATTTCACAGTCAAGTGCCAAGCCGATCTTGATGGAGTTCTCAATCGCCTTACCGTTGACCGCTGGCATGGCTCCTGGGAATCCGAGGCAGTTTGGGCAAACGTTGGTGTTTGGCTCATCACCGAACACGTTTGCGCAACCACAAAACATTTTGGTGTTCGTGTTTAGTTCAACGTGAACCTCAAGACCAATTACCACTTCATAAGACTCAAGAGCTTTCTGGTAATCCATTAGCTGATCTTTAGCCATTAGTTCACCTTCAACTCTGGTGCGAAATCGAGCATCCTCTTGGACCACTTTTCCTCAAGTAGTTTTTCGAGAACGGCTCCGACTTTATAGAGTCTGGCGTCCTGTCTTGCTGGAGCTAAGAACTGAGCTCCAACCGGAAGGTTGTCTTCTTTGGCAAGTCCGACAGGAAGACTCATACCTGGAACTCCGGCTAAGTTAGCTGGAATAGTTGCGATGTCGTTTAGGTACATCGCCAGCGGATCTTCTTGCTTCTCTCCCAGCTTGAAAGCTGTTGTGGGTGCAGTGGGTGAAACAAGTACGTCAGCTTTTTCAAAAGCCTTGGCAAGATCTGCCTGAATCAAGGTTCTTACCTTCTGAGCACTGCCGTAGTAGGCGTCATAGTATCCGGAAGAAAGTGCGTAGGTTCCCAAGATAATTCTTCGCTTCACTTCTGGACCGAAGCCTGCCTCGCGGGTAGCGGCCATTACCTTTTCGACTGTTGCAGGCCCCTCTGGCATCACACGCAAACCAAAGCGCACTGAATCAAAACGAGCCAAGTTCGAGGAAGCCTCGGCTGGCTGGATCAGGTAGTAGGCAGCAATTGCGTACTGGAAGCTTGGGCAGGAAACCTCAACGATTTCGGCACCAGAGGCAACCAGTAAATCAAGAGCCTCTTGGAATCGCTCAGATACCCCGGCTTGGAATCCTTCGCCGGTAAGTTCTTTGATGATTCCGATCTTTAGTCCCTTGACCGAATCGTTCTTGGCAGCTTCAGTCATGGACCCCAGGGATTCTGGAAGCGAGGTGGCATCCATCTCGTCGTGGCCCGCGATGGCATCTTGCAACATGGCTGCATCCATCACGTTTCTCGTAACGGGGCCGATTTGATCTAGAGAAGACCCCAGTGCGATCAGTCCGTATCGAGATACTGCTCCGTAGGTTGGCTTCACACCAACTGTTCCAGTCACCGAGGCCGGGAAACGAATCGATCCTCCGGTGTCAGATCCGATAGCTAGCGGTGCCTGCATCGAAGCCACTGCAGAAGAAGATCCACCGCCTGATCCACCAGGGGTTCTTGTCAGATCCCATGGGTTAAGCGATGGGCCATAGGCCGAGTTCTCCGTTGAGGAGCCCATGGCAAACTCGTCAAGGTTGGTCTTTCCAAGAATTGGCATGCGGTGGGAAAGAATCTTCTCAACCACTGTGGCGTTATAAGGAGGTACCCAGCCCTTCAAGATATTTGAACCAGCGGTTGTTTCAACGCCGATAGTTGTCAGGTTGTCTTTGACTGCAATTGGCACTCCCGCGAGCGCAGAAAGCTTTTCGCCCTTGGCCCGAAGCTCATCGACCTGGCGGGCTTGCTCCAAGGCCAGTTCGTGAGTGACGGTGAGGTAGCTGTTGATCTTGGGGTTTAGCTTGTCGATGTTATCTAGCTGAGCCTTGGTTAGCTCTACCGAGGAAATCTCTTTTGAGCCCAGCATTGCAGCCAGTTCACTGGCTGATTTGTTTAGAAGCGACACTCTGGCTTACTCCTCATCCAGAATCGCTGAGACCTTGAAGCGGCCTGATTCGCTATCAGCAGCTCCGGAAAGCGCCTGGGCTTGAGTCAAAGATGGCTTTACGATGTCCTCTCTAAAGACATTCGCCATTGGAATCGGGTGGCTGGTAGCTGGAATCTCGTCGTTTACAGCCGCCTTTACAGTGGCAACCGAGTCGACAATCAAAGCCAGCTGACTGGCAAACTGAGCCACTTCAGCATCGCTTACCTCAATGCGGGCAAGGCCTGCTAGGTGCCTAACTAGCTCAGGGGTGATCTCAGACATGGAAACCTTCGGTTTAGAGAAACTCTGAATTGGAGGGGTTTTGGCCCCAGCTGGCCCATTCTAGCAACAAAGAAAAATCTTGAATTTGGGTCAAAATACCCCGCTAAAGTAGGTATTTAGGTAGTAACCCCCTATCCCCCTATAAAAAGGTCAATACCCGTGGACAATTCAGAATTTCAGCTCGTCTTTAGAGGCTACGACAAGGACGAGGTAGACGCAGCCGTCTCCGCCATGCGCGAGGAGCTTGATCACGTTCGTGATTACAACTACAAAGCTGCCAGTGAGGTTGAATTCCTAAAGTCTGAAATCGCAAGCCTCAAGCAGCGCCTAAAGCGCGATGCGGGAACCGGCTACGCAGAACTTGGTGCTCAGTTTGAGCAGACCCTTCGTGTTGCCGAAGAGCAGGCCCGAAAGCTAATGACCGATGCAGGTCAAGATGCACTGCGCGTTCGCGAGACCGCCAAGGCAGAAGCCGAGCAGCTAACCCGTAAGGCTGAAGCTGCCGTTCAGAAACTACTGTCCGATGCTGAATCCAAGGCAAAGGAAATCCGCCTAGATGCTGAGCGCACTAGCGCAGAGGTTCTAGCCCAGGCAAAGACTCAAGAATCTGAAGCAACTGAAAAAACAGTTCACGCTCAGCGTGAAGCGTCAGCTATTCGCTCCGAAGGTGAAAGATACGCTGCCGAACTTCGTGCATCGGTTCACCGCGAAACCGAAGAAGCTCGTGCACTAGCTACCGAACTTGCTCAGCGCACTGCACAGTCCAGAGTTGAGCTTGAGGCAGAACTTAAGGCAAAGCGCGACGAAGGAGAGCAGGAAGCTCTAAGAATTTACGAGTCAGCTGTTAAGCAGGCTCAGCAGGCAACCGAGGATGCTAACAAGGCAGTTGCAGAAGCATCCAGACTTGCTGCTGAACTCAACGCCGAAGCCGAAAGAACTCTTCGCGACGCGAAGGTAACCGCAGGTAACCTAACCGAAGATGCTCAGCGAAACGCCGGTAACTTGATCAACCAGTCACGTCGTCGTGCCGAGCTTCTTGCTCGCAAGGCGGAGGCTTACGCTAACGCGGTAATCGTCGATGGTCAGGAGAGACTAACTCGCTGGGAGTCTGAAGCTAACGAGATTGATGACTTCCTAAACACCTTGAAATCTTTGATGTCTACTGAGTCCATGGTGGCAGCTGATGAGACCCTAGCTCAGACCGAGCTTGAGGGATCCTCACCGTCAATCACTGATGGGTTTGAGACCAACGTGGACTACTCAGAGCCACGTTCAAGCCAGAGCCAGTACGACGCTATCGAGGTTGAGTCCTACGAGGACAAGAAGAACTAGTTAGCTAGCCTTTTAGCAAACTCGGCTTCATCAATTACCTCAACTCCAAGCGATTCAGCCTTGGCAAGTTTGGACCCAGCATTGGCGCCAGCTACGACAAATGCCGTGTTCTTAGACACCGAAGAAGCTGCCTTGCCACCACGGGAGATAATCGCCTCTTCTGCCTGATCCCGAGTTAGCCCATCAAGCGTTCCTGTCACAACAATGCTCAAACCTTGAAATGCCCCTGAATCAGAGGCTGCTATTTCCTGAGTGAAGTTAACTCCTGCTTTTTTCCAGGCTTGAACAATTTCTTGGTGCCAATCGATCGCAATCCACTCTTTGATGGTCTTGGCCACAACCGTGCCCACTCCATCAACATCGGCCAGTTCGTCCTCGGAAGCGGTGAAGATCTTCTCAATTGAGCCAAACGCGTTCATCAAGGACCTAGCTGCAACTGGACCCACGTGCCGAATTGAAAGTGAAACTAAAACCCGCCAAGCCGGCTGGCTCTTGGCTTTTTGTAATTCTTCGAGAAGCTTTGTGGCAACGGTGGCTGGAGAGCCATCTTTTTTCCTAAAGTACTCAACAACTTTTTGCTTGCCATCAGAGTCAAGCTTGACGGCTCCGGTATCGGCATCAACAACTTGAGATTTGATTGGAAGCAAGTCCTCAAGCTTTAGATTGAATAGATCCGCTTCAGATCTAACCGGAGGAAGCTTCGGTTCAAGAGGCTGGGTTAGAGCAACTGCAGTGACGAAACCCAGGGCTTCGATATCAAGAGCTGAGCGGGAACCGATGTATGCAATTCTTTCGCGCAACTGGGCAGGGCAAGATTTGGCATTTGGACACCTAAGGTCAACATCGCCATCTTGAGCCGGGGCAAGTTTTGAACCGCAATCGGGACAATTTTTTGGCATTACAAATTTCTTTTCAGTGCCATCTCGAAGAGCTACCACGGGACCCAAGATTTCTGGAATGACGTCGCCCGCTTTTCGAAGAACTACAGTGTCGCCAAGCAAGATTCCCTTAGCAACTACTACCTCTTGATTGTGAAGGGTTGCAAACTCCACTTCGCTGCCTGCCACTCGAATTGGCTCCAGTACCGCGTATGGAGTAGCTCGTCCGGTCCTACCGATAGAAACCTTGATATCCAGCAACTTGGTGTTTACCTGCTCCGGCGGATACTTATAGGCAATTGCCCATCGCGGAGCACGCGAGGTAAACCCAAGGGATTGCTGCCGGGAAAGCTCGTCGACTTTAACAACAACACCGTCTATCTCATGTTCGAGGGTGTGCCGCTTCGCTTCAAAGTCAGCGATGTACTTTTTTACTTCTTTGGCGCTTTCTAGTACTTGATAGCGAGTTGAAGTTGGAAGTCCCCAACTTTTTAGATGCGCGTAAAGCTCGGATTGACTGACAACAGCTTTATCAACCCAAGCGCCGATACCATGAACAATCATCTGAAGCGGCCGAGAAGCTGTAACACTCGAGTCCTTCTGGCGCAGCGAACCAGAAGCTGAGTTTCTTGGGTTAGCGAATGGAGCCTTGCCCGCATCAATTAAGGACTGATTGAGCTTGGCAAAATCGGCCAGTGAATAAAACACTTCGCCACGGATCTCAACTACCTCGGGGTGGTTCTTGCCAGAAAGAGTGTGAGGGATGCCCTTGATGGTCATTACATTTCTGGTGACATCCTCGCCAACCGTGCCGTCTCCTCGCGTAGCAGCCGAAACTAGCTTGCCTTTTTCATATCTCAAGTTAATTGCTAGACCGTCAATCTTGAGCTCACAAAGAAATGGGCCTCCACCGGTTTTTTCAAGCCAGGCATCAAGCTCTTCACTTGAAAAGACGTTGTCTAAGCTCATCATGCGCTCAAGGTGTTCAACCGGAGTAAAGGTCTGGCTAGCTTCCCCACCAACGGTTTGAGTTGGCGAATCGCCGGTGATTAGCTCTGGAAACTTAGATTCGAGCTGCTCAAGCTCACGCATTAACTTGTCGTAATCGGCGTCCGAAATCAAAGATGTATTTGACTGGTAGTAAGCGGCGCGATGTTGGTTGATTGCATCCACTAACTCAGAGACGCGATCAACTACCTTTTTATCCAAGCTCACACCTGCTCCATGACGGCGGATACGGTCTTATCAATGGTTGCTTGACCAAGTACTCGAGCCCCAAGATAAACAACCGCTGTTTGTCCAGGAGAGATTCCTCGAATTGGCAGGTTGGGCCTGATAACCATTTGGCCGTCAATGACTCGAACCTTGCAGGGGTGAGATTCGCCGTGTGCTCGAACTTGTACCTCAGCATCGAACCAATCCACTACGTTTTTTGGTGCTTTGCCGCACCAGGAGAACTTCTCTCCAGATAGCTCGGAGATAGTCAGTGCTTGTTCTGGCCCGACCACCACAACATTTTCTTTCGGTCTAATCTCAAGCACGTAACGAGGTTTGCCGTCCTTGGCTGGGCGGCCGATGTTTAGGCCCTTACGTTGGCCAACGGTGTAGCCGAGTGCGCCATCGTGCTTGGCAAGCTCTTCACCTTCCATATCCACAATTGATCCAGGTGTCAGCTCGATCTTGTCCGAGAGCCAGTCCCTGGTGTCACCTTCGGGTATGAAGCAGATGTCGTAGCTATCTGGTTTGTTGGCAACCGAAAGCTCTCGTTGCTTTGCTTCCTTACGGATATCGTCTTTGTTGGCTGCTTTTCCAATCGGAAAGTACGAGTGCTTTAGCTGCTCTTCAGTTAGGACACCCAAAACGTAAGACTGGTCTTTTGCCATGGCAACAGAGCGATGAAGCTCCAGGTTTCCTTCGGTATCTTTTTCCACACTCGCGTAATGTCCTGTGCATAGCGCATCAAAACCCAAGGCTAGGGCTTTTTCCAACAGGGCGGCGAACTTGATTCGCTCATTGCATCGCATGCAAGGGTTGGGTGTTCTTCCCGCAGAGTACTCAGCAATAAAGTCATCCACCACATCCTGTTTGAACCGCTCAGAGAAATCCCAGACATAGAACGGGATTCCTATCTTGTTTGCAGCTCGCTGGGCATCCATTGAGTCTTCTACTGTGCAGCATCCTCTGGAACCGGTTCGCAGAGTGCCAGGCATTCGAGAAAGTGCTAGATGCACACCAACAACCTCGTGACCGGCTTCCACGGCGCGAGCGGCAGCCACGGCAGAGTCAACACCGCCACTCATTGCAGCAAGAATCTTCATCGCCTGGTCAACCCCGCTTTTTTAGCACCCTCGTAAGCTTTCGGGAAAGCTTCTAAAAACGCATCGACATCAGCCTCCGTTGAATTGTGGCCAAAGGTAATTCTCATAGTGCCCATCGCCTCATCAGCGTCTGCTCCTAGGGAAAGCACAACATGCGACGGGCTACTTACCCCTGCAGCACAAGCTGATCCAGTGGAAATGGACACTCCATTTACGTCCATCAAAAACAGCAAGCTATCGCCAAGGCAACCCGGGAATCTAAAGTGAACGTTGTTTGAAAGTCTGGCCACATTCTCAGAAGATACCTTTACTTCCGGTGCAATCTCACGAACGCCAGAAATCAGTTTCTCCGAGAGCTTGGCGTGAAGTTGTAGTTTGCTTGGTTGCTCTTGAACAGCTTCCTTCACGGCAAGCGCCATTGCTGAGGCCGCGGCCGCATCCGGAGTTCCCGAGCGGAAGTTTCGCTCTTGACCGCCGCCGTGCAGAACAGGAGTGAGCTTTTCAGACCTAGCTAGAATTAGCGCTCCGACCCCAACCGGTGCTCCGATCTTGTGTCCTGTAATTGTCATGGCTTGCAAACCAGAGGCTCTAAAGTCCACCGGGATGTGCCCGAGCGCTGCGATGGCGTCGGAATGAACCGGTATCGAGTAGCGCTTAGCTAACTCTGCAATTTGTGTAATCGGATGAACAACTCCGATTTCATTGTTCGCCCACATCAAAGAAACAAGTGCAATCTCACTCGCTCGCTCGCTAATCACCCTAGAAAAATCAGTTAGATCCAGAACACCGTCTTGATCCATTGGCACAAAGTGCACTTGTGCTCCTTGGGCAGCAACCAACCAGTTCACCGCGTCCAGAACCGCAGCGTGCTCAGCGGTAGATGTGACAATCAACTTTCTTTTTGGGTCTTCGGAATTGCGCTTCCAGTAAAGACCCTTGACCGCTAAGTTGTCAGATTCGGTTCCGCCAGAAGTGAAGATGACTTCACTTCTGTCGCAGCCAACACTTTCGGCAATGATCTCCCGTGCCTCCTCCAACATTTGCCTTGAGCTTTGGCCAAAAGAATGAACCGAGGCAGGGTTTCCAACCTGCTCCAAAGCCTTGGAATAGTGCGCTAAGACACTCGGCCGAATCGGCGAAGTGGCTGCGTGATCCAAGTAAACAGGCATGTCTTTAAGCCTAGTTTCTTCTACCCACGCCAGATACTGCCCCCAAGCAGGTGAACTGGCTTGAGAAAGTGAACAAACATGGCGCTAACCTTGCCCGAGGTTTAGAAGGTGCGATCTGAGCCCTAAATGGGTCAATTTGGGCCCTGCTGGGCCCGTGTTGGCAAGTGTGCCTAACCCACCGCTTTGTGGAATCTGGCAAAGAGCTAAAAGAGCATCAAACTGAGTGCCTTGCGCGCGGCAACAACTTCTGGGTTGTCATTTCCAGCGACCAAGAACATCTCAACTAGTCGTAGCCTGATCGGCTCCCGTTGGTCTTTGGCGGTTTCTTCAAAAAGCCTCAGAAGCAATTCAAACCCGGAGCCAGGATTACCGGTTGCAATAAGTGCGTCGGCTTTTTCTAATGTTGATTCCGCCGAGCTAGGTTCCGAAGCAGTGATTGCCGATAGGTCCTTACCTTCTAGACGAAGTAGGAGCTTTACTTGCGCCAGTCCAGCTTCCGCCAAAGAATCATTTGGGTTTTCCAACAGCGCCTTTTCATAAAGGGCGATTGCTCCCTGGTAATCCCCCGAGTCAACAGCTGCGTAGGCCGCGGTAAGTGTTGGGCTTAGCTCCGGCTCTTTTTCAGGCTCCTTCACAACGGCTTTACCAGTAAGGCCATTTTCTTTGGCCACTTCGAGAACTCTGGTTATCACCAGTTGAATTTGTTCCATCGGTTGATTGCCAACAAACAGTGGAGCTGGTTGCCCCTTTAGTAATCCATAGGCACTAGGTATTTGATTTAATTCAAATGCTTGGGCTAGTTCAGGAGAGGCAGCCGCATCTACGACCAGAGCAATCATCGCCCCAGCAGTTTTTTGCACTAGAGCCGTAACTGATTTCAATAAACTCTCAGAAGCTGGGTCGGAGGCTTGAACAAACAGCATCAGAATCGGAATCTTTTCTGAAAGCGGAAGGTAATCCCTGATCGATGCGGTGTCGACTTTCATAACCAAAGCAGGCACGTCGATGCTCTCAGCGTTGGCTTTGGGAGCGCCAAACTCGATGGTCATCTATAAACCTCGGATGCTAAGAAGTGACTGCGTTGCTCCAAGGAGCGTGATCTTCCCCTGGTTTGTGGCAGCGGGAACATAGAACAGCAGCATGCCCGCGTACTGAGTCCTTACGCCCTTGGCGCTACCTTCGGCTCCAAGAAGTAACTTCTCATTGCCGGAGACGGTGACAGCGGCGTTTTCTCTAGTTGGGCGGATTAGGTAGTTGTCAGTCATCATTACCGCAACCAGTGCCCCTGAGTCAGAGGTGGAAAGAGAAATAACGTTCTGATCTCCGAGTTCGTGGGTGAAGGTGATCTCTGCCCGCCTCAGCTTTGCTATTTGTTCTTTTTGGCTGGTTGAGATCTGGTTGTAGTACTCGTCTTCTGTCAGGTCAAACAGGTTATAGAACTGACTAAATTCCCCATTATCGATAACGTCACCAAAAGCCGTTGGTAGCTGGTTTGGAGAAATCTTCAAAAACAACGAGTCGACAGCAACCGGAATCGAGCCGACTTCTGGAGATGCAACTTCAGGAACAACTGAGCCTGGAAGCAACGGGATGTTGTACCAAAGCTTGTAACTCTCGCGTGGGGAGGATTGTTGCATCACCAACATTTGAGGCAGCTCGCCCGAACCATCTCCTTCGGTCACGATCATGAATGATCTTGGCCAGGAGTTAGTGCTGGCGGGAAGTGTGATCGAGATTGCCGAACCTGAGATTGGTGGAAGTGGCTGAATCTCGGGAGATTTAGTCATTAGCAAATAATGTGCTTGTCTGAAAAGAAGTGCAGGGCCCGCAACTCTTGCCTCTAGCAAACTTGAATCACCCGATTGATCTGCTTCGGCTACAACCTGTTGTAGCTCACGCAGGATTTTTCTTACCTGAGTGATGTTTACAACTGGAGGAATTGTCTCAACAGCGCTTTCGGTCGCAGATTCACTCGGGGTTGGAGTAACAACCGGAGCAGGGGCAACGGAGCAGCCAGATAGCGCAAAAGTCAAAGCAATACCGACTGGCACCATTGCAATCTTGGAGCGAGCAGCTCTTCGTCCGCGTTTAGGAACGTCAAAGTTTGTCTTTTTTGGACGATACTTTGGTCCCTGGGGAGCTTTAGGAAGTTTTCTTCTTGGGCCGCGATTGATCAACATCTTTCGAAGTGCTAGAAGATTGAGCAAAATTGCTGCCATCAGTAATCCAAACCCAACTCCCAGAAAAACATCGGAGACAACTGTTGAACTCTCAATTGGCCAAGCGATGCGCACTTTGGTTGGAACTGGTTCGAAACCGTCGCTAGCAACCAAGACAGCGTTGTTGGCTCCAGAGGTTACGGCAAGTTCAGCAAAGCCCTCCCCTAGGCTTTCGCCGATCCAAAGGTCAGAACCGCTTGGGTTAGCAAGATCTCCCGTGCCCACTACATCGCGAACACCAATTGCAGTGCCATCAGAGGAAGTGACAGCTTCGGAGTGGTTAGTTTGGCCAACCCAAGCTAAAACGTCTGCTTCTTGGCCAAATGCCACAAACACTTTGCCGTCTCCGATTCCCCCAACCACAGGGTCGCCAGGCATAAGAGAGAGCTCTTCGGCCGGAATAACCAGGTAAGGCTGATTTCCTGAAACGGAGAGATTGACCGAGAAATTGTCGGGCGGAGCCCAAATCGTGCGCTGGGCCAAACCGAGCAAAAGTAGCGAAATAGCAAGGATAAACAGCAGTGCAGCAAGCAAAAAGCGCATGATTATCCATTCCAGCTAAACTTGAGAGTCTGGCCAAAGGGCCAAACCCCATTCTACCGAAACCGTGCTGGAGGCCCGATTTGTCAGGCGATGCGACCTCGTTCCCAACTGCGATGCGCGGCTACTCGAAATCAGCTGTCAATGACGCATTTTTGGACCTCAATCGTGACGTTTTGCGTCTATCGACTCAAAATGCCCAGCTGGCTGACGAACTCAAACAAGCCAAGGCTCAAATCGAAGAGATTACGGCAAAACTAGAAGAAGTCCAGTCCCCAACTTACGCCGGACTTGGAAACCAAGCCGCAATTATTCTCGCCTCGGCTGAAGATCAGGCAACTAGGTTGTTGGCTCACGCAGAAAGCGAAAAGAGTCGAATTCTTGGAAGTATCAACGAGGAAGTTGAAACTAAAAAGAATGAAGCAAAGGACTACTACGACTCACTAGTTGCCGAAGCAGATCGAAGAGTTGAACGCGTAATCAACGCAGCTAAAGCAGAGGCTAACGAGCTTATTGAAAAAGCTCGTAATGAGGGCAAGCGCCTGATTGAAGAAGCCACCCGTGAGTCAGGTTCGATCCGTGGTGCTATTGCAACTGAGGTTGCCAAGCTTCGCGCCGATACCAAGCGCCAGACTGAAAACCTAAAGGCGATGGTTGAGCGAAACCTGGCTGAAAAGAAGCTGCTGCTTCAAAAAGAAATGGTTCGAGAAATTGATGCCGAGAAGGCAGCATTGCTTATTGGTGACCAAGCTCGAATTGACCTCGAGCTAGAACTTACAGCTCGCAGGTCCGAAGCTGAGGCAGATTACCTCCAAAAACATCAGGAAGCCGTTCACCAGACTCAGAAGTATCTTGATGATGCCAAGGCTCAGCTGCAGGCCGCCATCACTCGTACCAACGCCGCCCAGCTTGAAGCCGAAACCATTGAGTCAGCGGCTCGATCAATCAATAAGCAAACCACTGACGCTGCCCGCGCCCAAGCTGAGCAGATGATTGAACTTGCCGAGGCCGAGTCGAGACAGATTGTTGCTGAAGCCAAAAACCGTGCTGCACGCGAACTGGATGAAGCCAACGCAAAGCTTGCCAAGCTAGAAATCGAACGACGAACCGTTGGTTCTTATCTTGAGCACCTGGAAAAAGTCGTTGAGGCTTCCAGAAAATCACTCGACTAGAAAAGGGCAATCTAAAATGCCAGCGCAAGATCTAAAGGTTTCTAATCCGTTTCTGATTGGCCTTTTCGGAGGCCTTGGAGTTCTAACCGCTTTGCTGCTGGGTGGAGCAGTTGCAACCCTAGCTAACGTCATCACCTACATCTTTGCGGCTATCTTTTTAGCTCTTGGACTTGACCCTCTAGTTTCCACCCTCGAGCGATTCAAGTTCCCAAGGCCTGTTGCTGTTCTCACGGTAGTAGCGGGATTACTTGGGCTTCTGGGGGTATTGATCTGGAACTTGGTTCCGACTTTGATCACTGAAAGCACTCGATTTTTGGAAACGGCACCGCAGCTTCTGCAGGACATTACCCAGCTGCCGTTTGTCCTAAAGCTTGATAACCAGCTTGGTGGGGCTATTGGTTCGGCACTTTCTAATGTTGGGGTTTTCCTTGCAGATTCCGCCAACTGGCCAACCATGGTTGGTGGTGTGGTTCAGGTGGGAATCAACCTATTCAATGGAGCCTTTGGTTTCATCATTGTTTTGGTTCTAACAGTTTTCTTCTTGGCATCCCTAGAGGCACTGAAGACCTCGCTGTCAAAGTTGGTTCCAAAAAGCAAGCGGGCTCGCTATCTAAAAATCTCAGACCAGGTTGCCAAATCAGTTGGCCGCTACGTTATCGGTCAGGTTTCCGTTGCGGGGCTAAACGCAATCCTTGGCTTTGTGGTGATGAGCCTTTTGGGTCTTCAGTTTGCACTGGTTTTGGCGTTTGTGGTTTTTGTCTTGGCAATTATTCCGCTGGTGGGATCTGTCACCGGTGCTGCGCTAGTTGTTCTAGTTGCCCTAGCAGTAGATCCAACATCGGCTATCGTGCTTGCCATCTACTACCTGATCTATCTGCAGCTAGAGGCGTATTTGATTAGCCCGCGCATTATGAAAGTTGCAGTATCGGTGCCGGCACCAATTGTCGTTATCGCTGCTTTGTCAGGTGGAGCCTTGCTTGGTGTCCTAGGTGCCTTGGTGGCAATACCATTTGCAGCGTCTGTGATTTTCATTGTGCGAGAGATATTCATCCCTCGCCAAAACAAGCGCTAGAAGCTATCCGGAAGCGGATACTTAGCAGGGTTTACAACTCGGACAATTTCGTTCAGCACACGCTTGGTAGCGCTTTCCCCAACCCAAAGATGCTTTGCGCCATCAACGGCAATGATTTCTGCTTCCGGCAAAGCACCAAATCGCTCAATCGCAGGAGCTGGCGGCAAAAACTCATCGTGCTCTGGAATCAGCGCAACCATCTTTTTTCCAGTTCCGATCCACTTAGTCAAATCTTGCTCACCAGCTCGTCTAAGCGGCGGTGAGAGCAAAATAGCACCAGCGATGTCCTTATCGAACCCGTACTTGATCGCAAGTTCAGTTCCAAAGGACCAGCCAACTAGCCACACTGGCCCAAGCTGACGAGCCTTCAAAAACTCAAGCGCTGCTTCGAGATCTTGCCTTTCTTCAACGCCATCTCCGAAGCTTCCCTCGCTTGTGCCCTGTGGGCTGGATGTGCCTCGAGTGTTGAATCTAAGAACTGCTAGATCAGCTAGAGCTGGGAGACGGTTTGCCGCCTTTCGAAGAATGTGAGAGTCCATAAATCCACCATGGGTTGGCAGTGGGTGAAGAGTGAGTAACACTGCAGCTGGAGGATTTGTTTTCGGTGTTGCCAGCTCAGCAACAAGTTTTAGATTGTCGGAGGTAAGTAGTGTCAAAGGCTCCCGATTTGAGGGAAGCTCGGTTGAGGAAGTTATCTCAATCAAAGCAATGGTCCCTGGAAAGTTTTCCAGCAAGCATTGTGGAAGTGCCTTCTGGTTTCCACTCCACGAACCGAATCCCAGGCAACTGTGTGATTTTGACCTTTAGAGATTCCTAAATGACAGTTGGGGCAAACCCAACTCTTGTCATCCTCGGCACGCAATCCAGAGGTGGTTTGCACCGAGTACTCCACCCCGCGCTTGAATTCGGTTCGCTTGACTCCGATTCGAACTCTTTCAAGATCTAGTGGCTGAAATTCGGCACCCCACTTGGAACCGCGGTTGCGACGAGATTTCATTAGTACCAGTTATGTTCTTCAGAATGCGCCCATGCTCCGCACGGGTTCTTGTATCGGGCTGCTATGTATTTCACACCCCAGCGAATCTGCGTCTGTGGATTTGTCATCCAGTCTGCTCCTTCAGTTGCCATCTTCGACCCCGGCAATGACTGAGGAATTCCATAAGCACCACTTGAAGGGTTCTTTGCGAGGTGGCGCCAGTTTGATTCTCTGTTCCATAAATTCACCAGACAAGAGAATTGATCCATACCCCAATCGCGCTTTGAGATGTACTCCAGCGCATAGGCCTGGGAAGATCCTGGTGCTGGCATAGGGGCGGCCAAAATGAAGTAGCTCTTGGCGGCAGATCCAGAAATCATCCGGTATCCCCCACGTTCAAAACTAACGCTGTACTCCTCATCGAAAGCAAAGCTTTGATTCTGCTCATCGTCTGGGTCATAGACCTGAATCGTTGAAGCACTGGCAAGATTTCCGGAGTAGGGATCGACTACGTAAACCAATGTCAAACTCACAACGAATACAAAACCCAGCACCGGGAAAGCCCTAGCCTTAGTCACTCTTGGCAGATGTGGTCTTTTCAAACCTCGCTTGGCAAGAGCCTCGTCAAATGAAAAAACTACGCGCTTGGCAAGGGTAGGTTTAATGGCTTCGTACTTGCCCACAACAAACCCCTTTCCTAAACATGCCTGCGACCTTCAAGTGTACCTTGAGTGTTCATCGAGGGCTAGGAACGCCTAGTTTGGTAGGCCCTTCTTGGGGCAGGTGGCTAATACGCGAGCCATTGAGTCATGCTCAGCTTGGGTGACCCAGAGCTGGTATTTCGCCTTTACGGCAATCTGTCGAGCCACGAAAGAGCATCTGAAGCTCTTGTTAGAAGGCAGCCAGCTTGCCGCATCAGCGTCGCTTTTTTGACTATTGGCTGGGCCCCACACTGCCAAAAGGTTCAGTGGATCGTTGTAGATCATAAAGCGTTCATAGCTAGAAAGTTGCTGAGCACCTTTTTGCCAGGCGTCGCTTAGTGAAACAACATGATCAATTTGAACATCTAACGATGTTCTTACCCCACGGACGAATGAAATGACCTGCCCAGTAAAAGGGTCTTCAAGAATTCCAGTTTCAATAATGCAGTAAGAACCGGATCGGTAGTTGTACTGAACCAGGTCCCGAGCAAGAATTCGATTCCTGACATCGCAGCCGTTGTAGTAGTCCCAATCATCAGAAAACATTTCTCTTGAATAACCGGTCTTTGGAGCGCGTCCCTTGATTGGAAGCTTTGCAAGAGCCCTTAGAGCTTCGCCCCGCTTCTTTTTTGGAATAACTTCGGTTGTCTCGGTTGGTTCAGGAGTTGGAGCCACGGATTCACTAATGCTCGGTGAGGGTGAGGGTGTGGGCTCTCCACTAGAGCCAAATAGCGCCACATAGATCAGAAACAAAATGGCAACTAGGCCAAGACAGCCGTAGTTAGTCAGTGATTTCAAGCTGCAGTGCCTCGATTACCTTGTCCAAAAAGCTATCGACCTGTGGCATGGAGTACCCAGACCTAGTAGCGGTGAACTGGGCTCTTCTTACTTGTGCAACACGAACTTTAGCTCCGCCATTGAAGTGAGTGATCAGTTGGTCGCAGAGCTCATCAACCTTCTTCTTGTCATAACCGCGTGCTAACCAAGACACCTTGGTGAAGCGCTTGCCCTTATCTCGAGCAAGCCTAGGAAGAAGAGCCTGCTGCAATTCTCCAAATCGCTTGGCTAGTTCGCCTTCGCCGAAGCGATCTCTGAAGGCAGTGACTTCAGCCCTAATGAAGTGATCCTCGAGATTGTCCAAAGCAGCATCCACCTGTGAAATGGAATACCCTCCGCTTACCAAGTCCAGCCTCAAACCTCGAAGATCTGAAGCGCGAAGCAAGATTTGGTCTGGGGATTCATACTGGCGTTTTGCTAAATCAAGGAGTGCGTCAACTTGCTCCGGGTTGTAACCCATGCCCTGAACTTTGGCAAAACCAGGGGTCTCAACCAAAGAACACGACCATCACGAGATATGTGACCAAGGCAGATGGGAGAAGAGAGTCCAAGCGGTCCATCATTCCGCCGTGGCCGGGCAGAAGTTTGGACATATCCTTGACTCCCAAGTCACGCTTTATCAGCGATTCAGCAAGGTCCCCAAACACTGCAGCAAGAATGATTCCGGCCGCGAGAATCAAGCCAACCCACCAAGGACCGTTTAGCAACCAAACTGTAAGCGAAACTGCTGTAGCCGTTCCAAAGATGATTGAGGCCAGCAACCCTTCCCAGGTTTTTTTAGGGCTTACTCCCGGGGCAAGTTTGTGCTTTCCAAATACCCTGCCGAAAAGATATCCGGCTGAATCAATTAGAGCTGCAGTGGCCACGAAAGTTACAACCCAATAAGCACCATCTTCTTCTCTCCTGAGTAACAGCATGGAAAAGCTCAATGAAAGCGGCAGATAAATTACCAGAAATGCCGCAGCGCCAAAATCTCTAATGGTGCGAAGGAAAGTTTGGAAATTTGCCTTCCGGCGCTCCCATAGTAAATGAACCGTTCTCCAAAGAATCAAAGCCGCAACAATTCCAATACTTACTATCCATTGGATTACTGGACCACCGTAGTAAGTGGCAGGCATGATGATTACTGATCCAACGACCGCTGGAACTCGTGGCACATACCAACCCTTGATGCGAAGTGCAGTGGATAACTCCCAGGCTCCAATTGCAGTTGCTGCAATAGCGAGCAGGATGAAAAGTTCTTTGTAGACCAGTAGTGACGCTAAGAAAATGCCAGCAAGGAATAGACCAACCGCAATTGATTTAGATAGCGACCTGCCACCTTGGGCCTTTACCTCAGACAATTTAGCTTTATACCTCGAGCAGTTCGGCTTCTTTGCGCTTAAGGGCGTCATCGATGGCATCAACATGAGTCTTAGTTAAGGTGTCAAGCTCTTTCTCGGCACGGGCGATTTCATCGTCTCCGGCTTGACCGTCTTTCTTGAGAGCCTCGAGCTCATCGTTGCCTTTGCGGCGGATGTTTCGAACTGAAACCCTGTGGTCTTCGGCCTTTGTCTTTACAAGCTTCACATACTCTTTGCGACGCTCTTCTGTGAGGTCAGGAAGTGTGACACGGATGATTGTTCCATCGTTGTTTGGAGTCGCACCTAGGTTTGGTACGTCCTTGACCGCTTTCTCGATGGCGGCTAAGGCCCCCTTGTCGTAAGGGGTGATGACAATTGTGCGTGCTTCTGGGTTTTGAAGAGATGCGAGCTGAGCCAGAGGAGTTCCCGTGCCATAGTAATCGACCATGATTTTCTGAAACATCTGCGGGTTGGCGCGTCCAGTTCGAACCGTGGCAAAGTCCTCTTTGGCGGATTCGACGGCTTTATCCATCTTGTCTGCAGCCGTTTTCAGGATTTCGTCAATCATCTGTTGCTCACTTTCTTGAAAAATTCAAACCTAGGCGGTGACCGTGGTGCCGATCTTCTTGCCCTTTATGGCATCGGTGACATTGCCTTTGCCCTGCATACCGAACACCCTCATTGGCATCTTGTTATCCATGCACAGTGAGAATGCAGTTGCATCAACAACTTTCAGGCCCTGGACCAGTGCTTCTTGGTAGGTAAGTTTCTCAAGCTTTTTCGCGTCTGCATTCTTCTTTGGATCTGATGAGTAAACCCCATCTACTCCGTTTTTTGCAACCAAGACCTCATCGGCCTTAATCTCTAGTGCGCGTTGAGCAGCGACCGTGTCTGTTGAGAAGTATGGGAGACCAGCACCGGCGCCAAAGATTACGACTCTTCCTTTTTCCAGGTGTCTAATTGCTCGCAGCGGGATGTAGGGCTCGGTCACTTGCGCCATGGTGATGGCAGATTGCACCCGGACGCTAACGCCGGCTTGTTCAAGGAAATCCTGGAGCGCCAAAGCGTTCATAACGGTTCCAAGCATTCCCATGTAGTCCGCACGAGTGCGCTCCATACCGCGCTGGGATAACTCCGCTCCACGGAAAAAGTTTCCTCCACCAACAACGATTGCAACCTCTGCTGATTTGGACCCCTCAGCGATTTCTTTTGCTAGTTCGGCAACTACATCTGGATTAACGCCAACGGTTCCGCCACCAAAGGCTTCTCCGGATAGTTTCAACAAAACTCTGCGTCGTTTTAGCGGCA